>Ga0123342_1002435_pt1 | contig 30911 bp, 13 predicted proteins | sample Turbeawhitnodule_FD_89960 | JGI IMG/M metagenome (GOLD analysis project Ga0123342, IMG submission 89960) | Root nodule microbial communities of legume samples collected from Mexico - Turtle bean Mexico white nodule | ecosystem: Host-associated > Plants > Roots > Nodule | place: Mexico: Nepantla... | reverse complement strand
TTCAGAAATTTTGTGCAAACCAAGACTATCCTCTAGCAAAACTTGTGAAATTTCGCCCTACTTTTTGCAATTTTTTTCCGAGTCCATATTGCGCTGAAAAAATTCACACAAGTACTTTCGTATGTTGTTTGCACCCAGGTAAGCAGACACTTCCATAAACAAATCACAAAAAGAAGATACGGGGAAGAAAAGCCAGGAAGTTTTGTTTAAAGAAAACCAGTGTTTTTCACTCTCGGTCTGGGACTTACTCTGCCTTACTCCTTGGGTATTTTAGTCTAAAACTTTTATCAGACATTCTTCATTGTGTCTATTGAGTTTTGGCTGAGATTTGAGCACCAGACTCATCCCACAAGATTCGTAATAAATTTTTTATTCATCATTGCCCGGGCTGAAAGGAATATTTGTTTGTAAGTGAAACTGATTCATTTTTTTCTTTGGTGAATACTCATCCGTTTAACCTGAAATCTGTCGCGTTTTGTCTCAAATTTAGTGGAGATTCTTACGCGGAATTTCAGGAAAAAACCATTTTGGGAGAATATTTCAGAAATTTTGTGCAAACCAAGCTGTAGCAAAACTTGTGAAATTTCGCCCAATATTTTGATATTTTTTTTCGGGTCCGTATTGCGCTGAAAAAATACACAAAAGTACTTTTGTATGTTGTTTGCACCCAGGTACGGATGCACGACCATAAACAAATCACATAAAGAATATGCGGGGAAGAAATGCCAAGATGTTTTGTTTTCGGAAAACCAGTTTTGTTCACTCTCGATCTGGGTCTTACTACGCCTTAATCCTTGGGTATTTTGGTCTGAAACTTTTACCAGACATTCGTCATTGTGTCTATTGAGTTTTGCCAGAGATTTGAGCCCTAGACTCGTCCTAGAAGATACGCAATAAATTTTTTATTCATCACTGCCCAGGCTGAAAGGAAGGTTCGTTCGTGTGTGAAACTGTTTGATTTATTTCCTGGGTGAATACTCATTCGTTTGACCTGAAATCTGTGGCGTTTTGTTCCAAATTCAGTGAAGATTCTTACGCGGAATTTCAGTAAGAAATCATTTCGGGAGAATTTTTCAGAAATTTTGTGCAAACCAAATCTATCCTCTAGCAAAACTTGTGAAATTTCGCCCTACTTTCTGCAATTTTTTTCCGGGTCCGTATTGCGGTGAAAAAATTTACACAAGTACTTTCGTTTGTTGTTTGCACCCAGGTAAGGAGGCACGTCCATAAACAAATAACAGTAAGAAGATACGGGGAAGAAAGGCCAGGACGTTTTGTTCTCGGAAAACTGGTTTTGTTCACTCTCTGTCTGGGACTTACTGCACCTTACTCCTTGGGTATTTTGGTCTGAAACTTTTACCAGACATTTGCCATTGTGTCTGTTGAGTTTTGACTGAGATTTGAGCTCCAGACTCGTACCACAAGATTCGCAATAAATTTTTTATTCATCACTGCCCGTGCTGAAAGGAAGGTTCATTCGTGTGTGAAACTGTTTGATTTTTTTCCTAGGTGAATACTCATCCGTTTGACCTGAAATCTGTCGTGTTTTGTCTGAAATTTAGTGGAGATTCTTACGCGGAATTTCAGGAAAAAACTACTTCGGGAGAATTTTTCAGAAATTTTGTGCAAACCAAGACTATCCTCTAGCAAAACTTGTGAAATTTCGCCCTACTTTCTGCAATATTTTTTCGGGTCCGTATTGCGCTAAAAAAATTCACACAAGTACTTTCGTACGTTGTTTGCACCCAGGTAAGGAGGCACGTCCGTCAACAAATCACAGAAAAAAGATACGGGGAAGAAAAGCCAGGACGTTTTGTTTTCGGAAAATCGGTTTTGTTCACTCTCGATCTGGGACTTATTGCACTTTACTCCTTGGGTACTTTGGTCTGAAACTTTTACCAGACATTCGTCATTGTCTCTATTGAGTTTTGGCTGAGATTTGAGCCCCAGACTCGTCCCACAAGATTCGCAATAAATTTTTTATTCATCATTACCGGGGCTGATAGGAAAGTGCGTTCGTGTGTGAAACTGTTTGTCTTTTTCCTGGGTGAATACTCATCCGTTAAACCTGAAATTTGTCGCATTTTGTCCCAAATTCAGTAGAGATTCTTACGCGGAATCTCAGAAAAAGCCATTTCGGGTGAATTTTTCAGAAATTTTCTGCAAACTAAGGCTATCCCTCTAGCAAAACTTGTGAAATTTCACCCTACCTTCTGCAATTTTTTTCCGGGTCCGTATTGCGATGAAAAAATACACACAAGTACTTTCGTATGTTGTTTGCACCCAGGTAAGGAGGCACGTCCATAAACAAATCACAGAAAGAAGATACAGGGTAGAAAAGCCAGGACGTTTTTCTTTCGGAAAACCGTTTTGTTCACTCTCGGTCTGGGACTTACTACGTCTTACTCCTTGTGTATTTTGGTCTGAAACTTTTACCAGACATTTGTCATTGTGTTTGTTGAGTTTTGATTATGATTTGAGCCCCAGACTCATCCCACAAGATTCGCAATAAATTTTTTATTCATCACTGCCCGGCCTGAAAGGAAGGTTCATTCGTGTGTGAAACTGATTGATTTTTTTCCTGGGTGAATACTCATCCGTTTGATGTGAAATCTGTCGTGTTTTGTCCCAAATTCAATGGACATTCTTACTCGGAATTTCAGGGAAAATCCATTTCGGGAGAATTTTTCAGAAATTTTGTGCAAACCAAAGCTATCCTCTACAAAAACTTGTGAAATTTCACCCTACTTTCTGCAATTTTTTTCCAGGTTGTATTGCGCTGAAAAAATTCACACAAGTACTTTCGTATGTTGTTTGCACCCAGGTAAGGAGGCACGTCCATAAACAAATCACAGAAAGAAGATACGGGGAAGAAAAGCTGGGACGTTTTCTTTTCGAAAAATCGGTTTTGTTCACTCTCGGTCTGGGACTTACTGCGCCTAACTCCTTCGATATTTTGGTCTGAAACTTTTACCAGATATTTTTCATTGTGTCAGTTGAGTTTTGGCTGAGATTTGAGCCTCAGACTCGTCCCACAAGATTCGCAATAAATATTTTATTCATCACTGTCCGGTATGAAAGGAAGGTTCGTTCGTGTGTGAAACTGTTTGATTTTTTTCCTGGGTGAATACTCATCCGTCTGACCTGAAATCTGTCGCGTATTGTCCCAAATTTAGTGGAGATTCTTACGCAGAACTTCAGGAAAAAAACCATTTCGCGTATTGCGCTGAAAAAATTCACACAAGTACTTTCGTATCTTGTTTGCACCCAGGTAAGGAGGCACGTCCATAAACAAATCACAGAAAGATGATACGGGGAAGAAAAGCTAGGACATTTGTTTTCGGAAAACCGGTTTTGTTCACTCTCGGTGTGGGACTTACTGCGCCTTACTCCTTGGGTATTTTGGTTGAAACTTTTACCAGACATTCGTCATTGTGTCTATTGAGTTTTGGCTGATATTTGAGCTCCAGACTCGTCCCACAAGATTCGCAATAAATTTTTTATTCATCACTGCCCGGGCTGAAAGGAAGGTTCGTTCGTGTGTGAAATTGTTTGATTTTTTTTCCTGGGTGAATACTCATCCGTTTGACCTGAAATCTGTCGCGTTTTGTCCCAAATTCAGTGGAGATTTTTACGCGGTATTTCAGGAAAAAAACCATTTCGGGAGAATTTTTCAGAAATTTTGTGCAAACTAAGGCTATCCTCTAACAAAACTTGTGAAATTTCACCCTACTTTCTGCAAAAAAATTTCGGGTCTGTATTGCGTTGAAAAAATTCACACAAGTACTTTCGTATGTTGTTTGCACCCAGGTAAGGAGGCACGTCTATAAACAAATCACAGAAAGAAGATACAGGGTAGAAAAGCCAGGACGTTTTTTTTCGAAAACCGGTTTTGTTCACTCTCGGTGTGGGACTTACTGCGCCTTACTCCTTGGGTATTTTGGTCTGAAACTTTTACCAGACATTCTTCATTGTGTCTATTGAGTTTTGGCTGAGATTTGAGCCCCATGTTCGTCCCACAAGATTCGCAATAAATTTTTTATTCATCACTGCTCGGGCTGAAAGAAAGGTTCGTTCGTGTATGAAACTGTTTGATTTTTTTCCTGGGTGAATACTCATCCGTTTGACCTGAAATCTGTCGCGTTTTGTCCCAAATTCAATGGAGATTCTTACGCGGAATTTTAGGAAAAAACCATTTCAGAAGAATTTTTCAAAAATTTTGTGCAAACCAAGACTATACTCTAGCAAAACTTGTGAAATTTCGCTCTACTTTCTGTAATTTTTTTTCGGGTCCGTATTGCGCTGAAAAAATTCACACAAGTACTTTCATATGTCGTTTTCACCTAGGTAAGGAGGCACGTCCATAAACAAATCACAGAAAGAAGATACGGGAAAGAAAAGCCAGGACGTTTTGTTTTCGGAAAACCGATTTTGTTCACTCTCGGTCTGGGACTTACTTCGCCTTACTCCTTTGGTATTTTGATTTGAAACTTTTACCAGACATTCGTAATTGTGTCTATTGAGTTTTGGCTGAGATTTTAGCCTCAGACTCGTCCCACAAGATTCACAATAAAAAATAATTAATTATTATATTGACTAAAGTAAAGAACATTTTACAAATTATTTAATAATAATAATAATTAATTTAAAAATCAAAAATATTTTTAATCATTAAAATATATTTAATTTAGTTAATATAGTAACTAGTTATTTTTACTTTAAAACTAGTTTCTATTTAATAATTTTTTTTAGTAATATAATTTTAGTATTTTAATTATTTTATTGAAGTAAAGTTTTTCTTCTTTTAATAAATAAGTCATCTGAGAATAGGTTTACTACATAATTTATTATATCGAAGTATTGTTATTTTTTATACTTTTATATTATATAATTTATTTAACCATTATATTTTTTACAATATTTATTAATTTTACTATTTTAGAACAATACTGATAGATATTATATTTGTTTCATTTACATGTATATTTTAACTCTATTTTTATTTTTTAATATATATATATATATATATATATATTATTTTTAAAAATGTGTCATTTTATTTTATTTTATGTTCAACTTGAACAGAAATATTGTAATAACATTAGATTAATAAAAAATATGCAACAATTAAAAATAAAAAATATTTAATTGAAACGATTTATCCAGAAATAAAAGATTAATTAAATAATATTTTAATTCAAAGTAAACTCCTGGTTGTTTATGTAACTTGATAATTTTTTTCTGATTTGATTTTAATAAAAAAAATTATTCTTATTATTCTTTGGGTGTGAGTTAAATAGTATTAGTGATTTTACAATGTCTTAATTTATTTTTAAAATATTCATACTATAATTAATTTCGTATTTGGTGGTTGATAATTGAAAAATATTTCTTATGATTCAGGGTTCTATTTAATATCTAGAGTCTTAAATTTTATATTATTTTAATATATTTCAAGTTTTTTAAGATATAGATTTTAAATTTATGATTTTTACAATGAAATTAAGTGATACATTAATAATTGATGAGCGCTGATGCTTATATTTTATTTTAATAAATTTGCATGTGTTGTTTATGTCCTAAATAATTTTTTCAAGTTTCCTTATAGTTTGTTTTATTTCAGTGTTAGCATATATTCATAATACTCTTCAGTTTGATGATAGAAATTATGCTAGATTTTAATGTGTTCAAGTTATTTGTAATATTTTTTATTTATTTTCTTATTTACATGTACATTTATATATATATATATAATTATAAAATTATTTATAGTAAAAGAAAATAAAATTATTTATATACAAAATAGTGAAAGAAAATGTGTCAAATAAATCAACAAAACATAAAACAGAATTGAAGAATTTATGTATGTTAAATGATTTCAAAGAAGGTTACAAGATTAATTTTGAAACAAGTTAACATACTAAATAATGAGATTCAGTAAATAATGAGATTCAATCTGAATGATTCGGAATGAATAATTTTTTTACATAATATTTTATTATCACTTACTTTTCTCAGGATTTGTGTCAAATTGTTGATATTTAAACAATTTAATTATTTATGTTTATGTATTTTTTATATTAATTTTAGTATGTTTAGTTTTGTTATTTATTCGTGTATACCGATATTTATTTCTTATATATTAATATTTATTTTATAATTTATTTATTTATCTTTTACTTGCATTTACATTTACTAATTTATAGTTATATATATATATAATTATATAAATTATATTTTTATACAAAATAATAAAAGAAAATGTGACAAACAAACGGGATGAATGAATTTATGAATTTAAAAAAAGACAAACTTTTTTTTTAAAGAGAAGTTAACCTACAAAATTACGAAATTCGAGTTATTCAACTTTTATAATGAATTATTTCCTCAAAAATTTCTATCATTTTCAAAATTTTAAATTATTTTATTTTTTACTTAAATAAAAATATAAAATAAATAAAATTTATAATTTTTTCAAAATAATAAATAAATTTAAATCCACTCAATTTTAATATCATTGTTAAATAAAAATAAAAAATCAATAAAATTAATAAATTATTCAAAATTCTAAATAAATACATATCCTAAATAATTTAATGTCATTCTTAAATAAAAATCTCAAATAAATAAATTTTTTCTAAGTTTTTCAAAATCCTAAATAATCAAAAAATCTTAAATTATTTCATTTCCCACTTAAATAAAAATCTAAAATCCAAAAATATTTAATGTCATTTTTAAATAAAAATCTAAATTAATTAAATTTCTATGTTTTTCAAAGTTGTAAATAAGTACAAATCCTAAATGATTTTATTTCTTACTTAAATAATAATATATAAAATAAATAATATTTTTAAAAATTTTAAAATTCTAAATAAATACAAATTCTAAATTATTTAATGTCATACTTAAATAAAAATTTGCAATAAAAAATTCCTAAATTATTTAAAATTATAAATAAATACAAATCTTAAATTAATAAATATAGTACTGAAATAAAATACCAAAATTATTTAAACTTAGAAATAAATACAAAATTATTGAATGTCATACTTAAATAAAAATTTACAATAAATAAAATTTCTAAATTATTTAAAATTATAAATAAATAAAAATCCTAAATTATTCAACGTCATACTTAAATAAAAATTTACAATAAATAATTTTTTTAAAATTATTTAAAATTTTAAATTTTAAACAAATAGGAATTCTAAATTATTTAATGTCCTACTTAAATAAAATATCTTAAATAAATAAAATTATTAAATTATTTAAAATATTAATACAAAATAAATACAAATCATAAATTATTTTATTTCCTATTTACATAAAAATATAAAATAAATAAAAATTTTAAGTTTTTCAAAATCGTAAATAAATAAAAATGCAAAGATTTGTAATATCATTCTTAAATAAAAATATAAAATCAATAAAAAATTTAAACTAATCAAAATTCTAAATAAATTCATATCCTATATTAATTAATTTCATTCTTACATAAAAATCTAAAATTAATAAATTTCTACATTTATAAAATCCTAAATTATTTTATTTCCTACTTAAATAATAATTTTAAAGAAATAAAATTTCTAAAATTACTTATTTATAAATGCTCATTTTATTTCTTATATATTAATATTTGCATTATAATTTTTTTTCTTATTTATATATATATATATAATTATATAAATTATATTTTTTATACAGAAAAGGGAAAGAAAGCGCACCTTAAACCAGATGATATAATTTTATGTTAAATGACTTCAAAAAAGACTATAAGATTATTTTTGAAGAATAGGTTAACCTACCAAATAATAAAATTCGGATTATTTAATTTTTAGGATAAATATAATTTATTTATTTATTTGTTGGTTACATTTTTTTATAATAATATTTGATTTATATTATTTTGAAAGAATGTATCCGGAAAAAAAATTCATCATTTACAGACTATTCATTCTTATTCATTTACACAAGATTTATTATAGTTTTTTTTTCTTTATAAAATAGTCGTGTTATGTCCGGAAACACGGGTACAGGGCTAGCTAGTACATAACATATAAGAGCAACCTTATGCAGCAGAAGTAAAAAACAGATAGCAACCTTATGCATAATCATAAGGAATTACACTGAAAAAGTACAAATTAATTGAATATACTTGCAAACTTTCATTAGATGAAGAAAAGTATATCAAATGAAGATTGAGGTCGAGGTGTTCAAGTCTCCTACGACTTATTTGCATTGCATGTTTAATCAATGTATTGATTTCACCATGATTATAGCAAGACTTGAATCTAAGGCGAAATCTATGGAAGGATGATCCTTATGACGACGTCGGAGATCCTAAATTTTAAATCCTAAACTTTAAACCTTAAACCTTAAATCATAAACGTTGCATCAGACCAACGGTCTGCCCGTGGTCAGAGTATTAAGCGAAATTCATAGAGGTAACTGAACGACATAGAAGATTCCAGTACTTGGAGAGAACACTCATTGCAACAACATCTTTGGTTGGGAGAAAAAAAGAGAGAATGTACCAAAGGATTGAATCTGGAAGATTGCTGATAATATCAGCCATGGTTGAGAATGCAAAGTGTGATTGAATGCTTCACCTTCTTATAGAAATTGATGTTTAGCAAAACTTTTATATGAATTGATGTGCATGCCATGACTATGGCCAGCCCCAATTAATCACTAAAAATAATATTATTTCCATATTTTTCAATTAATCACTAAAAGTAATAAATTTATATAATTACATAAATATTAAAACTATAAGATTATATTTTCTTTTAAATTATAATATTTTAATGTAATAAAAATATATGTACATATTCTAAAAGTAATAAACACCACTTTAGTTTCTTTTTTAAGAATCAATAGATTATGACTTCTAATTTTTACTTTTTAAAATATTTAAATATTGAATTAACTATTCAAATCAAATATAACGATTTTCGTTAAAAATTTAATTAAAATCCTGATATAAATAACAACTTCGGTACTTTTAAAAAATAAATTAAAAATAGTAATCTCCAACATTTTTTTCTTGATTCATATCCATAATTTATTTTCAAATTTACTTTTTCTATAAAAACGTAAAAGTCCTTTCGTTTGCTGAATCCAACTAAACTGGATAAAAAATGATGTTTTATATATGGAGATTTTTTTTAAATTGTGATGATGTGATTGAGTGAAAATATTGTTATAAATATTTAAATAAAAATTATAAAAATAATATTTTATATTTTTACTGATTTTTAGGTTCATTATCATGCTGAATGGTTTAATAAAAGTAACAAGATACTTTTCTTGGTGAAACTTTCATTTTAATTTAGAAAATATTCTCATGAGAATTTCTGTAAATAATTTAACCATCGATCTTTTCAAGAAAATTGTTTCTACTAAAATTATTTTTTTAAAGGATATGAAATAATCTAAAAAACCTACTTTCTCAATTTCATTCTATAAGAAACTAAAAAATCTATTTCTATACGGCTTCTAAAGAAATATGAATTGGAAACACATAATTATACACAATTCTTTACTTTATTCATTAAAAATACATTCACAAAAACCAAGAATATATGAATTTATATAGTTAACATATTCGTCAAAATATATGTGCAAATATTTTTGAAAAATCAATATATTTACTCTTTAAGATTTTTACATGTGATATAAATAACGAAACGATAAATTCCTTTCATCTTATTATTATATATCTTAATCAACCTAACTTCGATCATTGTTAAAAGTAGTAAATCTCTATTATAATGTATATCTTTACTTCTTCTTTTTCATCAGTTATAAATTAATTAAATAAATTATTTATATATAAAAAATAAATCAGATTAACATGTTATTTTAAAAATTAATAAATATAATCTAACCTAACTTCATTTTCCTTCAGTTATATTTTGCATTTTGCATGTCTGTTTACCTTTCCCTACTCCTTATTTAAGTGGTATAAAAGGATAAAAAGAAAATTTATTTTGTGTGTTTTTAATAACATATATTATAGCCCTACATTTTTCTTCTTGCACCACCACAATTTTCTAAATTCCGAAACTAGCCTTAATCTTTAATTTGAAAAAGGACACCGTGTGTTACGGATTCATCAATCCAGAACTGAGTATTTTTTTTTCTGGATGAGGAGGTGTTCTGAAAGCAATTTTTGCATAAATTATTGATTTCTGGATTGCTGAATCTGGAAGCCTAATTCTGTTACGGATTCAGGGATCCAGAATGTTTTTTTTTAATTACAGATTTCTAAATCCAGAATGCATATTTCTGTTATGGATTGGTGGATCCGGAATGTTTTTTTTTAATGATGGATTTTTGAATGTGAAATACATATTTTGAATTACGGATTGGTGGATCCGAAATTTTACCGGAAGTGTCAATCCGAAATTTTTCCGGATTCCATAATCCATAATGCAAAAAAATAAATACAGTTTAAGTGCATTTTAGGGTTTTTTAAAAAATAATAGGGACAATTTGGTCTTTGCATAACATTGTGGGGTGCAGGAAGAAAAATGTAGGAGTGCAGGAAGAAACTGCCTTGATTTTATGAGTTGATAATCATTAGAATCCCCTGTAGAAACAATAGTGTTTGGTTGAGAGTGGTGCAAACACTTTATATCTGTATTCTATAATTTCCACCGATCTTCTACTTAGAATGTACAGTTTTATAGCTTTGCAGAAGAGGAATACTCTCATTTCATTTCTCAGTAGTTGGTGATTCTTTCTTCTATACCCTTCCATCTATTTTCTTTGTAGAATTCACAGTTACATGGCTTTGCAAGAGAGGAACATTCTCAGTGATTGCTGATTCCTGGCTACTAACATCTTCCTCCCTTTCCTCATCTTCCTTCTGTTCAGTTGCTTTGCCCCACATCACACTATAAAACCCAATGGATATTGTTGTGGCTCCAATTAAACTGCAAAATGCAAGAACAATGATATGCAAATGATGAGGCCAACATAAAACTGCTTAGTTTCTTTTCTGTCAAAAATGCATCAGAAGCAGTAGAACTTCAAACTATAGAGTGATGGAATGGAACTTTAAAAGGGTTTTAATGACATTAAGTACTAATTAAAATGGAATGTTGATAAGTGCAGAACTGGAAAATAACAAACAAGTGACCAAATTAAGAGTGGCTAGCTCCAGATGAATGATGAATAAGAAAACAAGGTCACATGACTGATATATATAAGGACCTATTTGGACAAGTTTCTCTATAAATATTTCTAGGAGAGAAAATTAAGAAGAAAAAGTAAAATAAGTTTTTCCATAAACTAAAATTTGCTTATAAGATTAACCAATTTACCACCACCAACACCATTAGCTCTAGTGTTTTTCCAATCCATTTTTGTTTGGTTTAACTAATAGTTATGGAGAACAGGTACAAGATAGGTAACAGCAATTGCTTTATTCATAAGCATTTTCTTAATTACTTCACCATGTCCTAAAGAAGAATCCAATGTGAAAGTTGCAATACTAACCTTCCAACATATAGAGTATCACCAAGGAACATAACACCCATGGCAACTGCAATAACAATTGAGAGAGGCTTGAACATTGCAACATATACAGGCCCCTTCAAGTGTATTCCCCAGGCATATATTGCACTACTCAAGAACTTGTTAAATATTCCCTAATCACAAAATGCATCATCATCAACAAATTATGTTAACTGCAGTGTACTTTAAGGTGAAAGTGCAGAATAATTTTTCAGGGGTGTCTTACAGTGCAAACAATAGAGATCAGGGATATATCTGGTCTTATTTTCCAAGCACTAGAATTTTTCTCTCCAATTAAACCTACAATTGAAGCTACAATGGCTGCACACAAGTTGTAAAAGAACACCATAGTTAGTTCATCCGGGAACTCCTTCAAGATTTCAACCTGTAAAATGGAATATCAGAATTTAAAATTATGAGTACTACCATAATGACTATTTCTATACAAATAAACCACCAATTTCGTCCTTGAACTATTATCCTCTCTTGTAAATAGTTCTTTCTTGAAGTAATAAAACTATTTAACAATGTCTGAACTCTGAAGTATTGAATAGCCATTAGTTTAGCTCCTATGTTAATGTGTTCTAGAACAATTCAGGGACAGTTTGAATGTTTTTAGTATTTATGAAACTACTTAGAATGATTTCTAACACTTGTGAGTGGAAAACAACATCAGTAACACCTACAACACTGCATCTAAGTTTTGTCCTGTGTTTTACTTTAAGAACCATTTTGGTGAGAAAGTAACACTTCAAGGATCAAATGGGTGATTTACTCATTTCCATAATATGCAACAACAAAAATGCATACCTGCAAAACCAACCATATAGTAAGTAGTATATTGCAGCCTGTCAGAAGAAGGCCACCAAAGGCCCAATTTCTATCTACTGAAGTAAGAATGCCATTTGATTGTGAAAGTTGAATTGAAGGGGAATTATCTGCAATGATGATCGATTGACCTTTGCAGAAAGTCACAATAAATGCACCTGATATCGATATAATGCTGCCCCAAATCTTAGCCTGGGTAGTTCTACTTCTTATGGCTATCTTTTCCATCCTTAAATTGTGGTGGTAAATTGACAAGAAAAGACAAAAGAATGTGTCTGTAAGTAAAATCAAAATTGGTTGCAACCAAAAAATTTCCTTTCTTGATTATAAGCTTATAAAACTTGCACATGGGTAGAAAAGTGGTAACCCGAATGGTAGTGAAAATGGAATTTTTTGAATTTAGGGTTGGTTTCATTTCACCAAAAACAAAACTGGCTCCACCCTCTAATGAAACTACATAAATTATCATAGGAATTACCAAAAGGGTAAAGTCAATGTTGGAAAGCCGTGGGATTCTCATTCACAATAATGGAACAGATCTGCCAGGAGTTGTACTTCTGCCATATAACATGAAATGTTTTATTTTCATCTTTCGTTTACACAACTCTGGACTATTCAAAAGGTATAATTTTTAAACTAATTACTTCAAAAAGTCAACAAATTTATCAACCCAGATAATCCAATTGAATGAAAGTAAAAAAAAAAAAACTGTGAAATGGTATTCAAGATATGAAATTGAACCTGCAAATGACAGCAAGTATGAAGGTGAAAGCAGGAGCGAGGTTGCTGATTGCAGAGGAAAGTGTGGGAGAACTATAACTGATGCCAACATACCCCAGAATCTGAGATGAACACCTGCATCAGAATCCAAAAGTTAGACCAACAAAGTGAAAGATAGAAATCTAAAAAGCCTTAACAATTGTGGTGCCCTTTACATACCCTATGACTCCAAGAACAGCAATTTTGGAAAGGATGGAAAAACTGAGAGGGGGAACCACTCTTGATCTGCAAAGAGACATGAGAAGGAATCATTGAAGTGTGTGAGTTCATAGTTAGGGGCTGAGAAACATGTGTGTATAAGATTAGCATGAAACCTTCTGTAGAGAAGAGTAACAGGAAGAAGTACAAGAAATGCCAAAGAATAGGCATAAGAGACAAAGACATAGCTACTCATCCCTTGCAGAGTGGCTGCTTTGAAGAGAGTGAACAAAGCTGTGTTATTGCATTCATTGGCAACAAGCACCACCAGAGGAAGCAAATCCTTGTAAAAGTATCTTCTATCCATCATTTCAGACTCAGACACACACACACACTCTAGCTATTAATATGGACAATTTGCACTTTATATATTACAGTTTCTTCAGAACTTTTTGTAGCACTTGATTAACTAATTCATGAAAATTTTAAAAATTTGATTTATTTAGTTTAGATATTAAATATATTTTATTTTATTTTTAAACTAGTCCTAAAACACTTAAAAAATGAAATCATAATATATCTTCCCAGCTTGTAGTTATTGAAATTAGGATCCTTGAATCCTCCATAAAACCCTATGGTATTCCTATGTATTTTGATATTTTAATTGCCCACTAGACTAATATTTAGTTTGATATTAAGTAAAGTTGTTTATCCATTTTGAAACATGTATTATATGAAAATTAGATTTAGATTTACCTTCACAACCACTGACAAATTTTATAGAAAGTTGAGAGTGGACATTTAGATCCTCTTATTTTTCTAAAATTACAAATAAATACAGTAAACTATGAATACGTCAAGGTATAAAGAAATAAGCCATAAATAAAGTAATATTCTTTTTATGGACTATTAATAATAGTGCTTATTACCATGGTATAAATAATTAATTACTTTAGGCAAAGTAAAGTTGGATTATTATTACAATATTAATAACATTTAAATATTGAATAGAAAAATATTTTGCAAAGTGCATTTTTGACTGAGAATCGAAGTTCGTATGAAAAAAAAAAAATTGATTAAGAAAAGTCAATTGTACAATCATTAAGATATATTGTTTTAACCTCTTACAAATACAATATATCAATCCAACTCTCAGAGTAAAAAAAAATATTTTGATATAAGAATATAGACCTATATATTATATGACAATTATTTTGACTGAGAGTCGAAGTTCGAAAGCGAAAAAAAAAAACCAGACAAACATGATCGAAGAAGAAGAATTAATTGTCCCATCACTAACAAATATTGTTTTAACCCCTTACAAATACAATATATTAATCAAACTTTCTCGTGTAAAAATAACATATTTTGATATAACAATATAGATTTATATATTATATGACAATTATTTATTTGTTTCCTTCATTGTTCTAGGATCTTAAATACTTCATCGCAATTCAGTATGAGTAGTTAATTGAGGTATCATTAGGTTAATTTCTTTTTGTAGTTTAGTACATTAATTCATAATTTTTTTACTTTGTAAATAAAGCTATTAGAAAGCAGAAAGTGACCCTTTGTAGAGGGTGGTTATGTGGCACAAATGGACAAAGAGAAGATGAAGTTTTGCTTCAATTTGAAGTGTTGCTAAATTGGATGCAGAGTGAGTGTGATATGCTAAAGTAGGTTTATGGGGACACTTATTTTTGGAATATGAGTGGGAAATATCAACTCAATTTTAACAAATGATAAAGCAATATGTTTGGACATTTTGTCCACATATCCATTTTAAATTAGTGCTAGATGAGATTTTTCTTTTTGAAAATTATATTTGAATAGTAGAAAATATGATTGGAAAAAATTGAAATAAAGGATAATAATTTTTTAAAATTACTATTAAAAATTGAAATATATAGATGAATGAAGGTCTCATTATCTATTCACCTTTGAAATTTAAGATGCCACTTTATTTTAATAACTTTCTCAGTTTCAATAAATTTAAGCTTATAAATATCCATTTGCAGAAGAAAATGTGTTAGTGTAATGTTTTCCTTTCTTGATACAAAATGGATATTTACAAAAATATTAAAAAAATAAAATAAAATAAAACATATCAATAATTTAGGAATTTCTGACGTGGAAAACTTTTTCATCACATATAATCTAATATAGAAAATATCTCCATTATAAAATTAAAATTATAATTATAAGAATTATAGGAGCAGCATGGTACTAATTTTTTTTTTTCATATTATAGAAAGTTATATGCTATACTACATTAATTTTCATTATTATATGAACAAAGTAACTCTATCCATGTAAGAATTAAATATTTATTTATTTCTTTTTCTAAATTCTATTATAGTTTTTCAAAAAACAATTTATCTCTCCAATTTAGTTATCTCACTTCTTTATCTTCTTTTTTTTCATATTTTTCCTCCTCAACCTAATAATCTTTACTTTTTCATCTATTTATCTTGTTTATCTTCAATCTATTTTTACAGTATTTTTCATTTATTTTCTTCTTTTCTATTATATTTTTTTTCTCTCTCTCTTCTTGTCACACCATTAAAAAGTAAAGGTGTTATCCCATTTCACAGTCTCAGAATTATTTTGTCAAGAAAGAGATAGAATATTGATATGATGATAAAGACAAAAGATAAAAGTAGAAACTGATATTATTTTGCAATTTATTGTATGATTGCTTGCCATTTTCTGCATCACACATATGTTAGTAGGAAAGAACAAGACATAGAGGGACCTATATATCCACCAAAATTCCTTCCTTCCCCATTTTTTTTTAAATTGTTTTCTTTCTAATAAAGAAAAGGGGAAAGTGATAGAAAAAGATATTTTTCTTTTTTAAAAAAAGTAATGCAATTATTAAATTGTGGTTGATGTTTATCCCTCATGTCATACTCATCCTTATAGGTTTGGCCTACGATTTTGGCTTCAAGTATGTTTAGATTGAAATTGGAAAAAATCAAAAGTACTTTTGTTTAGTATCCTCAATTCATGCATCAAAATGTGTAGCTTTTGAAGTTTTATGAAGCCACTCAAAATATTTTAAATTTTCACAAAGGATTGTGATATGCGTAATGATATATCAAAAAATAAATTAACTACTTGACCACTATGTTATTATGTTTAAGGTGATCATTGCATTTTTTCAAAATCAAAATCTAATATGCATGTAATCCTTTATTATTGAATAGATTGGTCTAAAATCAAATACATTTAAACTAAATTAAATTAATTTGAATTATATTTTTTCAATTTAATATAAATTAGATTATATCTAATTTTCAAAATTAGATTTAAATTGGTTTGACTTGAGTTTGATCCAATCAAACTTAGCTTAACGAACGCTCGTCCTTCTCAAACTCGACTTGTGATGAATTTGACTCGACCTAAACATGTCTAATTTGACCCATCATAACCTAACACAAGGCCTCACCTGACATAATAATAAATAAGCATAGCTCAACCCAACATCAAATAAACTCGTCCTAACCCGACCCATCATAACATAAACTTAGCTTAGTTAACTCAACATAACATGGAGTAGGCCTGGCTTGACTCAGCATAACATAGACTCGGCCTAGTCCGACCCAAACTGACATGGGCTCAACCCGACATGACTTGTTGTGGACCCATCCTGACTTAATTTGATGTGGACTGAGGTCAACCTAGGTCCCTTGAGCCTAGGTTGTCTCCGTGTAACATGGACTTAGATCGACTCGACTTGACGTACATCCAGGATGATTCGTTCCAAAGTGGGCTCAAATGGACTCAACCAAATGTGGACGCGAGCCGACCTGACTTGATTTAAACCTAGGCCAACTTGACTCGACATGGACTCGGGTTGACTGAGGCAGAATTGGGCCTAGGATGATTCAGTCTAAAGTGAACCCAAGATGACTTGCCTCAACCATGGTTTGGACCAACTCGACTCAACTTCAACCTAACTAAACTTGGTTCCGTCTCGAATTGACAAAAAAAACTTGACCGAATGATTCGACTCAAAGTGACTTGACCTTATCTTAGCTCAAGCCAACTTGACCCCATATGGACCTAGGATAACTCAGTGTGACCATGACCTGACTCAAATCAACTCAATTTAGGATAGACCTGTCTTGAATCAAATTTCACCCCTCTTAATTGATCGGAACTGGGCCTTATTTAACTCGACCCAACTCAGTCTTGATTCAACTCAACCAGATGTGAGTCTGACCTGACTCGACTTGACCTTGGTCTGAACCAACCAATTTGACTTGGCCCTAATCTAGAAAGAATTGATCTAGGTTTGACCTAGCCCAACTTGACTTAGATTCAACCTGAATCGAGATTGGACTTGGCTGGACTAGCCCAACTTAGGTTTGACCTAGATTAGCTTGACTATGGTATGACCTAGTTCAACTTGTTTTGGCTCAACCCGACCCGGTCTTGCATGAGTTGGGCAAAACTCGACTCGGTCTTGCCTTACTTGGGTTTGGCCCTTTCATCCCTTGAACTGACGCAAATTCACATTGATTTTGAATTTTCAAAATTCAAAAAGTTATCCCATCCAAATCCAATTAAATAGACTAAACTTAAAATCCAAATATATGAATTTGGATTTAAGATAAAGACATTAAATTAAACTTAAAGTAAGAATTTGGATAATTATGAATTCTACCTTAGATTTTTTCCCACCCGTAATTATATTAATCAAGTAGCTCATTATTTCTTTAGGCTTAATGATAGTCTTGTGTTTCACAAAAGCATGGCTTTAGTGGCATGTTTCAAGGATTTAGAAGCGTTCGTTTTCTTCTTATTTCTAAAAACAATTGAATTGACTTATAATAGGAAGTCTCAATCCATCTTTTCAAATCTTTAGAACCGATAAAGGAATTGGTATGTGACTATATTTTATAGGTAAATAAGGAATAATATTAGAAAGGAACATTTTCAAGTATGGACCACCGTGTCACAACTATATTGAGTAAACCATTTGAATACTCAACTACTTCTTGTGCTAAGTTGTTCTTGTGTTCAGTTGTTGTCTTGCTCTTTATCTGTTCTTTGATTCTGCATCAGGCAAACACGGCACGGGACAATTATGCTCAAAGCATATTTGGACACCATGTAAAGAGTCTCAAATCATTAGCCAATTTTACCACTACTTTAGCAGGTTATCGCTGTCAATATTCATCAATCTTTGCAATCTTTTCTTAGGTTCTCCCACCAGCACTTTCATACACCACACAAAAAATCTGTGATATTGGAAAGGTTCCAGAGTAGCTCCGGTTCCAGATATGATCATTTGGAGAAAGTCATTCTCATTTTATGAAGAGAAATATATTAAGAAGTAGACTCTAAGTACAATTCAACCTCATGAAGTTAACTTATAAGATGAGGTTTGTACCCAGTTATATACTATGAAAAGTCATTATCTGAAATCTCCAACAAAATATGTACTTCAAAGAAAGATAGATATTCCAAAAATAAAAGCAGGTGCTTTAAAATGCAACATGGCCCTTATTTTCCTTTTCTTTTTCTTTGAGACTCAGACTAATTTTTTGAAGTCTAAGATCCATTTGAGTATTGATATTTACTAATAGGTTTTTTCCATATACACAAACTTGATCTAATACTTGACCATGTGTTTAGGGGGTGTAGTTACCTGTCAAATTATAAAGGTTGAGGTTTACTTTCTTATATCAACAAGTTTAAATATGTTACATGTATACATACATGTAGTTCTCTGACATGCTACTGGATGGAGAGATGTCAATTTTTCCATTAAACCACTTGAAGAAAAGTTACACCTCCTCTGTGGAAATAACAGTGTAGGTTCCATTCTATGACAAACTATGTATTTCATAAGTAACAGCAAGTTGTGAATACACTGAAAATCTTTCGTTCACTTTACTTTAGAGGGAAACAATAGGTATAAGCAGCACAGAATCATCTTGGGAGACAATGGAAGTAAAGCTTTGACCCTCAGCCGCATGTACTCTTGCTGTTCTATGACAAGAAAATGGCTTTGTTATGGTTTTTCTATGATGTTCAAAGTAGGAAGAGATTGTATTTGTCTTTTAAACAATCTTTTCTGATGTTTCAGTCCTCTGGCTTTGCAAGAGAGGAACATTCTCTGTAGTTGGTGATTCCAAGCTACCAACAACTTCCTCTATCTCTTCTGTTGCCTTGCCCCACAATACAACATAAAGGCCAATTGATACTATTATGGCTCCAACTATGCTGCAAAATGCAGAGAAAAAATGTACATAAATGAACATATCAGCAAACTGTCATTAAATTGTACTATGTATATGTCAATATTGTATGTTTTGAGCTTATAATGGATTTTATTGATAGTAACTCATGGCCTTTTGTAAGTAGAAAATCATAAATCATCAAGAAAATTTGACAAAAAAAAAGAGGCTAGTTTGAATGAGTGATAAGACAAGTAACAAAGTAAGATATTTGAGGGAAGATTCATCAACAATTCCATGTCATGTGTAACCAATCTACTCCCAGCTAATCATTTCATTCCAGATTCATTCTTAAATCTCAATTGTGTTCTTTGACAACAACATGGTTCTTCCTATTAGCTAACTCATTCTTATCATCATATTTCATCCTAGATTTTTTTACCACAGTGTTGAGTTTCATTTCTTCACATTTTCATAAAGCACATGCCCAACATGGACAATTTTTGTTAGACTGAATTTTCTATACTCATCATAATAACTTGCATAAGTCTTTCCCCTTGTTTTAAGCAAGAATCAAATACAAAATTGAAGTAGTACCATACCTTCCAATAAACAGAGTATCATCAAGGAACATAACACCCATTCCCACTGCAATGACAATTTGAAATGGCCTGAAGGATGTTACAAAGACAGACCCCTTTAAATTCAGAGCCCAGGCATAAACTACATTGCTCATTAACTTTCCAAATATTCCCTAAAAACACAAAAAATGAATCATCAATGAACTACACAAGCAAAGGAAGGTGTATCTTTCTGTTCAAAGAGAAACAACAGTTTGCAAGATATCTTACTGAGCAAACAATGGAGATCAGTGAAACATTTAGACCTATTTTCCAAGCACTAGCATCTGGCACTCCAAATAAGCCCACAGTTGTAGTGAATATGGTGGCAGTGACACTGTAAAAGAAGACTAGAGTAAGTTCATCCGGGAACACTCTCAAGATATCCTCCTGCAAAGGAATTAAAATATGTTAGAACTAACTAAGATTCTAAGGCTTTCCATATAAAGTAGCGAGAAATTTGTTCACAAAAATAATGTGGATCCTCTAAAGTAAGGAGCATATCTTGAGAGTAAAGTGCAAATGAACTAAATTCAACAGTTTATGATCTTATAAATCATAATAATTTATCCACTTTAATTCTAAATTATATCTCTTAGTTTAGAAAACCTTGAGCCTACCTCTAAAATGTACCATACTGAAGTCAGAATGTAGTCACCTATCAGCAGAATGCCACCAGTGGCCCAGCTAGCATCGTCTGATTTAAGAAAGTTCATTGGTTGTTGAAGTGACAATGAAAGATGTTTGTGAGCATTGAGGATTGATGGCCCTTTGTAGAAAGTCAGTACAAATGCACCTGATATTGATATTATGCTTCCCATTACCTTAGCTTGACTACTCCTACTTTTAGCAGCTAACTTTTCCATCCTTAATTGCAGACAAGAGGAAACAAAATAAGTGTACAAAAGACTGAGATATTCATTCCTAGTGGTTAACATCATGAACTTACTAATAGTTAAGAACCATTTTCTTTAAAGATGACATTGAGCTTAATTCCTACCGATTTTGTTGGAGATCCCACATATTAGAACATTTCATAGTATATAAATGAGTGCAAATCTCACCTTATAAGCTGGTTTTATGAAGTTGAGTTAGACTTAAAATTCACTTCTTAATAGATTTGATGAAATTAGATTACTTACGATGAGCTTTCGTATCAGTTAATGGTGTCAGAAGTAGAACTTTGTCCACCAAAGAAACATTAGCTTTGAAAGCAAATAAAATATGCAGTTGTTCCCTTAGAAGACAAAATTTTCCAAAAGATTCATATATAATATGCATGAGCTCTAACAACTGTGATGAGTAGTAATTGGAATCTTGGTCCATAGTCAGTTAAGTTTCTTTAATCAGTTTTTGTACCTCCAAGGAAATTCAAGCCGTGGTCCCTAGCCATTAATCATCTGAAAATACTGAATAAATTGGTGGGGTTCTATGTTGACCATAACACTTTTCTCACACTAACAAATGTGGTTGCCTTTATTTAAGATATTGCATAGTGTGCAAGAAAAGAAAGCATATGACGGAGACTCTTTTCTATAATGCAAAAATGACAGACTTTGAAATTATTTCTTGATGTTTACGTTCCATAAGATATAATAAAATACCCTCAAGTACAAACAAAATTAAAAAAAAAAATCCAAATACAATTAAGCAAGGAGGAGAGTGAACCTGCAGAGTACAGCAAGGATGAAAGTGAAAGCAGGCACCAGAATGCCAATTGATGAAGCAAGAGCTGGAGAACTATAGCTGATTCCTGCATAACCCAGTATCTGAGATGAACTTCTGCAACACATGGCCATCGAATTACAAAACAAGAACAGCAAAATCATTATATGATTTGATGAGAGAGTCCTTGGACCACAACAAACTAACAACAACAACAGTGACAAAACTCATATTAAAAGGCCTTGAAAAGTAAAGGGTGGTGTTGAAATTCAAGTGAGGTAAGTTCCTTTACCCTATCACCCCAAGAAGAACTATTTTGGATACTATGGAGAAACTGATCGGAGGAACCCCTCTTGATCTGCAAAGAGACATTAGAAACAAAACATGGTAACTGATAAAATCCTTCAAACACAACAAGTTCAAGATAAAAATACTTGTATCATTGATGATGATTTGCTATAAACAATTGCATACCTTCTGTGGAAAAAAGTGACAGGAAGAAGCACAGTGGTAGCAACAGCATAAGCATATGCCACAAAGACATGGCTGTTCATTCCTTGCAGTGAGGCTACTTTGAAGAGTGTGAGTAAAGCCATGTCATTGCATTCAATGCCTAGAAGCACCAAAATTGGCAGAAAATTCCTGTAAAAGGACCATTCTCTTGCCATCTTAGTATTCACAAAACTCTAACCTTGTTGCAGTTGGTTTGATGGAGTTGTTCTGAATTGTGTCTTCAAGTTATAGTCATTGAGTATTAAAAAATCATAAAAACATTGTTTTATTTCAATTAAAAAAAATTTAATTCTTTAATGAGTGTGCTTGTGACATGGATTAGCATTTGTAAAATTTATACTATTTAAAGATAAGGTTATCATCAGTGCATTATATTATTTTTAATTATACAAACTTTTCTTCTCTCTCAACCGAAAAATATAAAAATTAATCTCTTAATGTTGTGACACACTAAAATTTATTAAAAAAATTAATTAATTTTTTTTATGTTATACAACATCATAATTCATATTTCAGAAAATATTTGTACTACCATAGAAATAGAAAAATCAGCTTCAGCTGAAGCACGATGTTATAAGAAAGTGATGAAAGATTCTTTATGAGGCATGGCTGAATAATGCGACAAGAAAAAGAAAAATCGACAATTTGGATATAGTTGCTTCGGAAAGTACTCCTCTCTTTCTTTTATGTCGTTTAGGAACTCTACCGGTAAGTAACGGATAAACTATATTATTCGATTTCGATGATCGACTGACTAATATATATTAATGACAATTATGAAAACTTTCTACAAATCATAATTGTGTCTCATTGAATCCGGATGACATTTCTAAAAAATCAGTTAACATTGATTTAGTGAAAGATATTGATTAATTAAAGATATTTTTTAAACATACCAATATACAAATATACCAATAAACCTCCCTATAAATCAGGGATTATGCTAGAAATTAGTTAATATTGATATTTGATAGACTTGGTTCATCACAACAAAGGTTCATAACTAACTACTATAAGTAAACTCTCTACATAAGGTCGTTTGAATAAGCTTTCACTACACGCTCTTAACACAGATACTTACTTGATTGTCTGAGTACATTTTTCAGGTCAATCTCAACCGAACACCGACAATTAAATACATTTTTCAGGTCAACTCCGACCGAACATCAAGAACAAAAAAATCTTAATCTTAAAATTAATGTTTTAATTATTTATTATTTTTATAAATTTCTTAATATTCTCTTAATTTAAAACAAATTTTATCATTCACTTCTTTCCTTTCTTATTTTAATTTACTTTACTATTTACACAATCTTTATAGTTTGTGAAGAATTCGCAATTTATATCTTATAAATACTTTAAAAAATACTTTTAATTTATATATATATATATATATATATATATATTTATAATTTTTAACAATTTTAGTCTTTACAGTGAAACTAAAAAAATATATTTATTTAGTAAATACACTACAAGAAAATTATTAAATAAAAATAGTTTTAGAGACTAAAATAATTAGTCACTATAATGGCTACATCAGAAATTATTTTATAAACTAAAAAATTATTAGTATTTAAAATAATTTTTATTATTAATGAAAATTTATAAAGTAATTTTTAAATTGGTATTTAACTATAGCTAATTTAGATATCAATTCGGGTTTTTGTCCATGATGGGGTTATTTATTTTGTTTTTTACCAAAATGGGGTCCGTTTAAAAAAATTACAAATTTAGGCAAGTCGTGCTAATTCGGCACGATTTCATATGCACAAATCGTCCCAATTAGACATGACTCTGTCATGTCATACGGAAGTCGTGTCAACTTGGCACGACTTCTGCCCTGTCATATTGAAGTTGTGCCAACTTGGCACGACTTATGCCACGTCATAATTTATTTATTTTTAACTTTATTGTTTATATATTGGGTAGTAAATTATGTAATGTTAAAAATTAATTTGATACATAATTTTCTAAAAGTATTAGTTTTAATGAACAAAAAATTGGATAATCGTGTATGTTTCATTCAATTCAAACATGATCCATACACGATTATCCAATTTTTTGTTCCTTAAAATTAACACTCTTATAAAATGTATGTATCAAATTAATTTTTAACATTACATAACTTACTACCCAATACATAAACAATAAAATAAAAAATAAATAAAAAATTATGACGTGGCAGAAGTCGTGCCAAGTTGGCACGACTTCAGTATGACATGACAAAGTCATGTCTAATTGGGACGATTTGTGCATATGAAGTCATGTGGAATTGATACAACTTGCCTAAATTTGTAATTTTTTAAATGAACCCCATTTTGGTAAAAAACAAAAAAAAATAACCCCGGTCAAAACCCTATCAATTCAAAAACCATTTTATACTATTTTATTAATAATAAAAATTAATTTAAATATCAATAATTTTTTAGTCTCTAAATTAGTATATAATTTAATCAATATAGTGATTAATTATTTTTTATCTTAAAATTTAATTATTATTTAATAGTTTTCTTGTACTAATAAAAATAGTAAAAATTAAAAAAAAATGTTAAGTGAAAAGAGTAATAGGTTAGTTGAAAAAAACAACAGAAGTGAACAATTTAAAGTCATGAAACCTATTAATTATTTTTATTTTTATTTTTACATATTTCTATTATTCTATTTATCTTGTATTTTTTTCTCTATTTTCTTTAACCAAACACCTTTATTTTTATTCTATTTTTCTTGTAACAAAGACTTAACTTTTTTTCATTCTATTTATCGTTTTTATTTTTATATGAAAAATATTAATTTTTTAATAAATTAAAATTTGAACTATCTATTATATAGAGACTTGGTAGGTAGAAGACAAAAATATTAGCAGGGTATCCATGAATTAAAAGGAGACAAGAAAGATAAAATATTCAGTAATTCAAAGTAATTCCTTCAAATGAATCACTAAAAACATCCATTCAATAAACACTCAGATATATTTGGATAAATTGTATAGTTAAGAATACAACTTTTTATAATTTAAATTTAAAAAATAACTTATTAAGAAATTTAGAAAATATGTCATACCAAATATTCATCACTTTATTCCTCTAAAATATAATAAAATTTAAATAAAAATAATCTTATCTTCTTAGACATCATTATAAAACTTGACATCTTAGTTAGACTGAAACTCAATTAATAATAATTGTCTACCGTATTATTAAAAAAAAAACTAAATAGAAAAAATTCGAGAAGATTAAACCAAAACTCATATATTAACAAAAAATAATATTTATTTTATTTATATATATTAATAAAGAAAAAAAACTATATAATAAATAAAAAATCTAATATTGTAATGTAAAATTGAAACAAGTATTTAGTTTAACAAGAATAAATTTGGGAAACTAAATTCCTCCTTCTCCTCTTCCATCTCCACCACCCTGAGTATGTCGAGCGCCATCAGCAGCGCCGCACCGGTCTCCCTCCACGCCGCACGTGCCATGGCGGTGAACGTCTTGCAGAAGGAAGCTGCATCGAAGGGCACGTGCTCAACGTCGCCGAACGTGTTGCGCACGGGGATGGTATTGCGGATGTTGTACCATGGCATGAAGGCGTAATGGGAGATAAAGAGAGACAAGAAGATTGAGAGAACAAGAACAACGGTTGAGTTCACCATTGTTGAAGTTTCTGCTATGTTTCTTTCGTCACTGTGACTGTGACTCTGTAGCTATATATATAAAGGTGCCTTTGGATTGTGGAATGTTCTTCATTCATATCAAACATGGAAGAAGAAGATAAAAGATAGAAGATAGAAATTATTATCTTTTATAAACACATTTAATTTAATATTCTAATTTTAATTTTTTAATTGTATTTTATAATATGAAAAAAAATAGTAAAAGTGATTACGGTGAATCACGCACTAATTTTGTTTCATGCAACAATTATTATTCTTTAAAATATAATATCGTTTCTATTTCGAAGTACAAGATTTGTTTCTTTTATTAATGAATAGTCAAAAAAGTTTAATGTTGAAATTTGAATTTGTTAATATTAACTATTTTAAATATAATATTCTAAAATCATGGTTTACCTATATATATATATATCTAAGTCTGTTGTTTCAAAAAAATATTCATCTTTAACATAACTAGAAGAATAAGTCAGTTATTATTTTATTATACATTTATCATATTAAATATTACGGCCTGATAAAAATGACTCTGATACCATAGAAGTGGACTTTAAACCTAACTCAACCCCATAAAACCGTCTCATGAGGTTGAGGTTTACACCCACTTATATACAATAAAAGGCTCTAATCTCTAGTCGAAGTGGGATCTCCAACATTAAACTTAATAACAATGAGGCTTTAATTATCTTTTGTTGATATTTTTTTTATTCATGAAAGTGGAAAATTAACCTATTCAAACTCGCACAATTTTATCTTTTATTAATAGGGCAAATAAAAAAGTTAACATACATTTGGAGTAAACTTTCATCTCATGTCATTAACTAAATTAAATAAATATAAAGTAATTTAAACTGACTTATTATTTAAATGGGTTAAATTGACAAACTATGTGATCTATATTATTATCTGTAAAATAGGTGGATGAGAGATATTCAAATTATTTACTCATACTATTGATTATAAGTTAATATAAATATGTGATTACAAAACACTCTGTTCACAATCCAAATAAACCTAAAAATATAAATATTTTTTTACCAACAATTCTCTCAAACACTGATTTTTAAGTTATTAATTATGATGAATAACAGAACTTTTATAGTTCCTTAGTCCCAACTGGGGTTTGTACTTCTTTTAACTTAGTGGCATGAATATAATAGTTATTACATTATATTATTTATAGCTAATGCAAAGTATATAAACCTCACATTTTCTTTCTTAGCATTCCTTTAATTTATTGGTTTTTGTCTTTGCTAAAAAGAAGGAATATGCTCTCCACAAAATTTTGTTTGCATAACCAATTACAAACCACAACATCAACATATTCTTACCTATTTTGAAATGACAATTTTTATCATTCTTTCCTCTCCTTCTCAATATAATCTATCTTATACTTTTTTCTACTCCCCTTTCTTTAAAAAGGAGAGTAGAAGAGTTCGATTTGCAAAAGTGATAAGCCAAAAACTTTTTATGTCCTAAAATAACTTTGTAAGAACATTGTTGTATTTTCTTTAGAAAACTAGAAGAGAGTGTTTAACCTTGTAAACATTGAAAGACACAACCTCTCTAGTGAGCAACCCTTGTGATCTTTCGATGACAACTCAAATAATTTCATTATCTTAGCCAAAAGGTACTTGTTGTTAAACAATAATCGTGTTAGTTAGTGTGGTTTGTTGTCATACAATACTCGTGTTAGTTAGTGTGGTTTGTTGTAAAACAATACTCGTGTTAGCTAGGAGTGACTTATTAACAACAATACTTGTATTAGTCATGAGTGACTTAATTATTATAAAAAATACTCGTACAGAGTGAATACAAGACGATACTTGCGAAAAACTTCCAAAAGTTTTCAAAACACTATTCAACTGTTCACCTATTTTCTTACTTTCCATAATTGTAATGACCAACATGAGTGACTAATTCTACCTTTTGAAATTATGAGCAATTTGTTCAAATTCTTATGTATTGAGGTGATATTTAAACATAATATTTTGTTCTTGATTGATGATTGGTATTATCATTTTATTCTTAATGCTTATTTTATCATGATTTTGATCCTTAGATTTGACTGAAAAATACTTCTAAGTTTAGATGGTTTTTATAGTAATCAATAATCTCCAAAAAATAATTGTCTAGATTCAAATATCTCTCACATTGTTGTTCTATTTCAATTTTTATTAAAATCAAAATACAGATTTCAATCTTTTTATTATTTTAATTTCTGAGTCTCAAATAGAATGTTAGTGAAAAATATGCATGATGTATTAATGCATAATTCGCAAAATAAACCTTACAATAATAGTAAAAAAAAATAGTTTCAATCTAAACTAATAATCTGGTTAAGGTTTTCATGTACTTCTAAGATTCAGAAGACGTATTCAAATCACAATTCAATAATAATATTATCAGATGAATCAAAGAGAAAAAGAAAGATAAAATGAGAAAGAATTTTTTTTTCATTTTATTTTCCTTATTTAGATTAAAGTAAAAAGTCTGACTATATACACTCATTTTCATTCTAAGTGATATAATATAAAATAAAAGTTAATAAAAACTAGAATAAGAAAAACAAATTAAAAATTAAATATAAATAAAAGAAACAATTACAAATTACAAAAAATTAATTAATATTAACTTTGTTTCTAGAAGAATCTCATTCCTAAACATCAATAACCGTAGGCTATGTCCTCTTCTCCGCCACCTTCTTCGCCACCGTGACCCTGAGAACTCCGTCTTCCACCGTCGCCGTGACCTTCTCCAGGTCAGCATTCGCCGGCATCCTGAACCGTCTGGAGAAGATCCCGTTGGTCCTCTCCGCCATGTGCCACTTCTCGCCCTCCTCTTCCTCCTCCTCCCTCCTCTCCCCGCTGATCCTCATCACGCGGTTCTCCTCCATCTCCACCCTCACGTCGGAGCGCTTCACGCCGGGAATGTCGAGCACCATGACGAGCGCCGCACCCGTCTCCCTCCAGTCCGCGCGCACCATGGCGGCGAACGTGTTGCCCACGGAAGGCGCATCGAAGGGCACGTGGACGACGTGCGCGGGCGTGTCGCGTGAGGGGAAGATGGCGTGACGGAAGGTGCTCCATGGCGTGAATCTGTAGCGTGGCATGCAGCAGCCGTAGTGGCTGATGAACAGAGACAAGAAGATCGAGAGAATCACAAGAGTGGTGGAGTTAGCCATTGATTATTTTTCTGCTATGTTTTCAGAAGTTTCTGTGTTTGTTTTCTCACTGTTCTTGATTGCGATGAAAATAGATTGTGATTTGGATTCTGGAATGTATATATAAAGGTTTGGATTCTGGAATGTTCTTGATTCCTATCAAAATAGATTATGATTTGGAAGATTGAAGATGGAAGATATATAGAAGATAGAAATTATTCTTATTTTATTATTGATTAAAAATATATATAATAATGTATAAATAATACACGTTTAATATTCTAATTCTAATTTTTTAACTGTATTTTAAAAATAATATATATATATAGTTTTTATTTCTAAATATAAGATTTGTTTCTTTTATCAAAGAAAGATTAGATAATCAAAAAGTTTAATGTTGAAATTTGAATTTGTTACTATTATTCTCACTAATACATTAATTTTTTCTAAAAAATATTATAACTACATAGTTTACCTATACATATCTAAATCTAAGTCGCTATGTTTCGAAAAAAAATATTAATCTTTAACAGAAGAATAAGTCAGTTATTATTTTATCATACATTTATCATATTAAACAATTTTTAATAAAAAGGAAGTTTTATTTAACGTCATAAATAAATGAAATAAATATAAAATAATTTAAACTGACTTATTATATAAATGAGTTAAATTGACAAACTATGTAATCTATATAAAAAAAAAAAAAAAATCTTTAAGATAGGTGGATGAAATATAAATAATTTTTTTCTCTTATATACTGATTTTTTAGGTTAATGGAATGAATAACTGTTATTACATATATTATTATTTATAAAATTAAATATGTTTTTAATTTATATATTTTTACGTGAAATTAATTTTAATCTATGATTGAAACTGTAGACTAATCGTGATTTTGTACTTTAAAAAATATTGAAATAAATCATCGTAAACATATTATATTAACATTTTTATACAAACGGATTTCAGCAGACTATAATATATTTTTTAAATTTTTTTATATAAAATTATTTATGTAAAAAAAATAAAATTAAAAATATTTTTAATGATTGAAATTTTATGATAACGTGAATAATGACATACGTTTTAATAAATTTCACGTTCAAAATTTGTTTGTCACATGATAAATGATAAAAATGTTATCATTGTTTGCTTTCTGTTTTGGAGTGTTTATTTTAATGGTTTTCAAAGTATAAGAACACAAATCTATTTGAAGAATTGAGAAAAGTGTTAATAGAAATAAAAATCCAGAAGTATTCCAAAATACTAAATTCAAAATGCTTTGATCCACACATTTTTCTTATTTAAAAACTACGTAAGACTTTCAAAATTGCACCATTGAGTGTAGTTAAAAAATATTGGGTGCAGAAAGCAATTTCCCTGTGCAGGGGAGAAAATGGGCTTTCTATTAGCTTGTGGCCCGATCCAGACATAGTGACCCATCAAGTGTATGTTTCTAAACTATGCACATACATTTTCATTGTGGACATATTCCAAATAATTAATTTATTTTCAAAGAAAACATGTGGATATTTTTGAAAATCAGGGTTTAATTAATAAAAAAAATTCTGTTTAGATAATATATTAGGGATAGTTTTCTTCAAAAATAGATATAATTTAACTTTATTTAAATTTATATAACTTAATCTCTCTCTCTCTCTCTCTCTCTCTCTCTCTCTCTCTCTCTCTCTCTCTATCTCTCTCTCTCTCTCTCTCTCTCTCTCTCTCTCGCTCTCTCTCTCTCTCTCTCTATATATATATATATATATATATATATATATATATATATTACAAAATCATCTTATAAT
>Ga0123342_1002434_pt1 | contig 30911 bp, 17 predicted proteins | sample Turbeawhitnodule_FD_89960 | JGI IMG/M metagenome (GOLD analysis project Ga0123342, IMG submission 89960) | Root nodule microbial communities of legume samples collected from Mexico - Turtle bean Mexico white nodule | ecosystem: Host-associated > Plants > Roots > Nodule | place: Mexico: Nepantla... | reverse complement strand
TTTTTATTATTTGTGCACCCCTCTTGTAAGTTTTTATCTAATTGGGCTCTTATTTTTATATAATATTTATATTTTTGTTTTATTCTTTTATATGTCTTTTTCGCTTTCGGTCTAAACCTCTCGATTTTTAACCTAACATCTCTTAGTTGTTTACTATGTAGTTCTCGGCTTGAACTTCTCAGTTTTAACCTACCAGTATAGTAATATTTAAACAAATGATCTAACGCCAATCATTGGCATCCCGCAATACTAAGAAACAACAAAACATAATTGGATTGCGTATCTACACCTATAACTCAGCAGAAAAACAGAATTGCATATGACTCAACATAATTCTCCCCTCACACATAGTCACTTAGGTAACTGGGTTTCCGGGTCAACCTACTAGATGGTTGGACCTTTACATTCCTACCAGCTTCAGGGTTGTTTCTTCCTACACCTCCATACATTTTCATATTTCTAAAAACACCCCTCTATAATATTCCGAATTACATAATCCATAAATCTTTTTTCAAATTCGTAATATTTTTTCATGTAATTCGAAAGTCTCTTTTAGACTCTGAATTACATAATTCGAAAGTCTTTTTCCAAATGCGTGTCCAGATTACATAATTCAGAAACTACTCTATGGGAGTGACAAAAGAAGGTTAAAAAGGTATTTTCACATGTTGTGTATGAGATGACAAAGGAACCTCCATAATGGAGGTGCAGGAAGAAACAGTCCAACTTCAGTGCCTCAGTTTATTTTGATGTATAAATCTGAAATTGACTCGGTTGGAATTACTCGGTTGCTGGTGTTAGAAAAACAGAATGCTCGTTTGCTTTCAAAGCCAACGGAAAATATTCTTTTTCTATGGGAAAAACTAAGTTGGAAAGTGTGATTTATGGGAATGCTTTCTAAATGAGTTAGACAAAACAAAGCCTTTCATAATCTTCTACTGATGGCATGATGATTTGCATTAACTTAGGCATTGCCAAAATTTTCTCTTCTGCATTTCAAATCTCAAACGAAGAATCATACACAACTTAGGAACAAACATTAACATGGCTTGAGGAAGTCCTCGTGGATTCACAGGCTAAACAAAATGATTTAATCAGTGACATTGGTACATCATATTGGTATAAGCAGAGATCGGTTAAGTTGTGGAGTTTGTAACATCATCCCAACGCCATATTGTCCCATCCTCACAGCAACTCAATATAGTGCTACAACAAACACAATAAAGGACTGGAGTTAAAAGCAAAAGACAACATTGCATCAAAATTATGAGCAGTAACATCAATATATGAAGAAATACCTTCCATCAAAGGATGTAGCAGTCTGCCTGATTGGAGATTTTGATTGAGGATGTGACAACCTGAACAAGGTGATTCAGCTTAAGAATTTCATAAAATGAAAATACATTGAAATAGTCTCGATAGATAACTGAACCTCGCAATAAGTACAGGAGGACTTGACTGCAATTCCCAGATAAAAATCTTCCCTTCCCTGTTACCTGGCAGATTCAGAGAATAGAAAAAGTGAGAAAATAATCAATTTAAAAGAAAAATGCAACTAGATATGCTTACCCACTGCAGCTATGTCGAAATGGAAATCACAAGAAAACTTGATGAACCAGATATCACACTCGGGAATAGGGTATTTCTGAAGGATGTCAACTACACCCTAGAGATCCACAAAATAAATGAAAAAAGAAAAGAAAAAGTGAAGCTGATTAGAAGTTACACATTAAAATATAACTAAGAAAAGATGATAATTATAACTAACCTCCCCAGGAGTTTGTTCCTTCACTTTAGGTTCCCATAAGACAATTTCATTGTCAACACTCTGGAAACGAAACATAATCCATTACTTAAGGAATTAGTAAGCAACCTCGTGAATCAGTGAAATTTTAAATTAAAAAATACTATAACTATGGCCCATTGTAGTAACAAAAATGGAAAACTAGCCTAAACACGTTTGCTTTTGTTTCCCCTTATAATTTAAAAAGTACCATACTAATGATTTAGGAACCGTTTTTTCCCTCAACAGATCTAACATTAAATTTCCACCAGCACCAGGTACTAGTCTGATACTGAGCAATCACTCACCTTTGAAAGGATAAAATCACCCAGCCACCTATTACAGTCAACATAATTTAAATGAACTGAAGCATTGTATACCTGAAATTAGGAACAGCTAGTATTAGAATTAAGAAAAAAATAGAAACGATGGATGATATGTACCAAAATCAAACTGTTGCTTACAGGAAACTGGACATATTTTGTGGGAAACTTAGAAGGAAGATCTGTCCACGTGAATGATTTTTCTACATATGTCCAGAACTCTGCAGTAAAATAACGAACATGATAGATTAAAATGAAACGGACAATACAACTGGTAGGTATACTAAAAAAATTTCACAAGCATAAATGGTATATATTTTGGTTTGTGCACAGGACACTGCTGTATGATGGTGGGATCCAACTATAAAATCGTCAACCAAACTACTTATTTTAATTGACTTAGTGCATAAACAGAAAGAAGCATCATGTTCCACACAAGAACTTTCCAACATATAACAAAATAATTGTTACCTGCAGCTTTCAATGTTATCATGAAACAAATATCAAAGATACCAAAAACAACTTGTCAAATCCATTAAGAAGAGTTCATTACATGTAAGACATGATAGAAAGGATAAACAGAGGTTAAGGAGGACCAAGGAACCATTAATAGCCTCTCTGAAAAAATTGATACAATGGTGTCATTTGATCCATGTAGCCGAACCCATTTAATGGAAAAGACCTTTTTTGTTAATCCTTTATTTTGATAATAACTGACGAAACAAGTTATGATTGTTGGTTCAGAATGGCAGCCTAGTACCAATATAGTTACATTTATGTTCTTGTTATTATCTCCATTAGTTTTTGTTACCGGAAGGGATATCATTATAGCTGGAGAAAGCTAGAAAAAAAAATACATAACCAGTAATAATATGCATCATGAACAAGTATCAATAAGTTGCAGTATCACTAAACAGTGAAACAGTTGCACAAAAATGCAAACGCCAAGAGGTTATACAATACCCCTTATCTGTATTATCATTCCAATAAACAACTTTCAGAATCTATCCAGTTGACTGGAAAGTTGAACTGAATTATAGCATATCAATTTCTCAACCATTTCAATTTAAAATATTTCTCTTCAAAGTTAAAACTAATCTTGTGAATGGTTCTTAGCAGTACAAATTTTTATATAATCAAATAGTAGTTACTTGGTAGAAAGAAACTAATATTTGAAAATCTGAACAATAGAATCGGTCAAGACACTAGCTCATGCTCATTGGTTCAATTATGATCAAGCCAATGATAATTAAGTATATGCTAAATATTATATAAAATACTGAGAAAAAAACAAACAAACTTCTGTAAAAAAAACACCCACAAAATCATAAGAAAGAGTTAGGTAAAATTTGAAATTAGCATAAAAGGACCATCTTTTAGGTCCTGCAAGATTAAAATAATCACAATAAAGATTGAATAATAACAATCCACACATGGACCTTATTTCTAGTGCCTTTGCAAAAGAAAATGCTTTTAATTTAAAAAAGAAATAGAAAGTAAAACAAAAAAACACTTCAAGCTGGTTTTCTATCTGTGGTTTTGAACCAGTTCAATTGGTCATCGCAAGTTTTTTGCTTATACAGTTTTATGAGCTGTATAGACAAGAGACCTAACTATTTCACTGACTCTCTGGTCAAACTAGCTAGTCCAGTCCCCTTTTTATTAGAGATAACAACAGTACAAATTATTTTTGAAATAGTATTTTGTAAACTTGACTGATTCAGTTTTTGTCTTTTTAGAGACTATCTATTGCATTATGGGAATTATTGTCAAACTTATCTAGATGATTCAAGAGAAAACAAGAGTGACCAATGATATAATAGCAGCAGTGCAGCAAAAATAAAACTAAATATCTTACCTTTCATAGACCATATTTTTACAGTGTTATCCATGCCACAACTTGCAATACGATATATATCTGATGGATGAAAATCCTAAAGTAATCAAGAAAAAGTTAGTTGGGCTAATCTCCAAAATCCAAATCTTATATTATCAACAAGAATAGGTAACTAAGCAAGAAAAAGGGAGAGAAATATTAGATGAAGAATACACTTACAACACTTAAGACTTCATTACGATGTCCTCCAGCTCCAGCAAATATCAAAATGCATATTCCAGTATGAACATTCCACAAGCGGACAGATTCATCCTGGTCAATCATAGATGTCATTGAATGAAAAACAAGGGATTCATTGAATAGGGAAAATATGGAGAAGACATTTACTTTGCTTGCAGATATCACAAGCGATGGCCTTAATGTTTGAGTCCTGATTTCATTTACAGAGTCTCCATGGCCAACAAAACTCTGCTATGAGGACAACATAATGTCAGGTAGTAGTAGTAGGGATTAGTACACAACCAATACATTGTCAACATTATTGAATAAAAAAAGACACTTAAATGTGATTTATGTTCCTGCAAATAGGATTCTATTTGTTCTTAGTTCTTGCAATTTCTTTTGTTATTTTTAGATCCCTATCATTTTCTTAAGTGTTATTTTTTTATTTATTACCATTAACTATACTTAGTTTGTCCCTAAAAACCTAAAATTAAAATAAAGTAAAATAATAGGGTAATAAAGAATATTTAAAATTAAGATAATTAGGTTCCTTTTAGGTGCTCAATTTATTTTAGAGATGTATTTATTGTTTGTATACACCATAACAATTAATAAAAAACAATCACTTCAACAACTGCTTTTGGTTACACATTTTGATGAAGCCATGAGTGCTCCAGGCCTCTCAGGAGGAACATGACACAAGATCCAGTGTGCTGGGCGAGGGCATAAATTGTTCTCATTATTTTGTCTTTTAGTAGTATAGGTTGCCTTATATGGGCTTGCAAAAATAAACCTAGAGGTAGATAGGTCTCTTGTAATAAATTGGACTCACATAAAGCCCAATCAAAACTCTAGACATCTACCCTTCATCTTTGGCACGCCTAAAGAGAGGTAAAGACACATTTTGCACATGTGCAAATGTGGAAAGCATGACCTTGTTTTAAGAAAATGACTCAGTTTATTACTTATATTATAATCATTATTGCATCAACCTTATGTTTCTACTAGTCTAAATAAGGTAATTACTTATAACTTACTTTTTTTTTAATATATTAACAACAGTGGTTTTATATACTTTTGTTAAATAATCATTGAATTTTTGTTCATAAAATATTATTTAAAGAAGGTAATTACATACAATTTTAATTTTATATAGCAATAAATATATGTATTTATCATTTTATAAGTAAAGAAGGACTGGTAATAAAATGCATTAAATAATATGTACAAATATTTAATGATCACTTCATTACTGTAATCAGAATACCTTATGTATCTTCTCAGTGCCAGCATCAATGACACGGATTACCCCATTGATTCCTCCAGCCACAACAAATGGAGCCCCATCAACATTGCATGCCCAACTCACTGTGTAAAAAGACTCATCCTTCTGGTCTACATAAAAACATATAAAAGTTGAGGCGGTTTTGTATACACATACCTAGAGAAATGAAGATCTAACAGCTAGAAGAGAGTAGAGTGTGACAGTTAACTTACATCTTCGTCTACATAAGATTGCAAAACAGCAATAACTCCTTCTTCGAGACATTGATAAACAGTAACCTGAGGAATTAAGAAGAAAAAGTGTTAAAGGTTAAAAGTTGGGGAATGAAAAGATAGAAGGGAGGTGGAGGAAAAGAGAGAGTACCCTGTTGCCACCAACAGTGGCAAAAACATTGAAATAGCGGGAGTCAATGAAGTTGAAAACAACAGCATACAGAGGGCGCTTCCCCTCTTGGAGACGGTTTGTAACTCTGTATTCCCTCTTCTTAGAAGCAGTCAGTGATCCCACCACTGGGTCACATCCCAAACCAAACAACTTCCCCGTTTCACCCACCATCTACTTTTCTGGACAGACGCTCAAGTTCCCTACAAAGAAGCAAAAGAGTAGGGATGTAATCAGGTCTGGTTGGCTGACTTAGAGTTGTTCAATATTCAAACTTGTCAAAAGGTAACAGGTTGGGGAGCACTTTTCTTAATGTTGGGTATGGATCCCAAACTGAACCAGCTTGGACTATAGATGATTGGTTTGACAGTCAGGTCAGGTGATTAGAAAAAGAAAAATATTTATTCTGAACATTTGGAAAAAAAAATCAGATGACATTCTGCAGCCAATTTCATTTTAAGAAAATGACTAAGTTTCAGTTTCGACTTTGCTCTCACCCGATCACTACAACTAAAAAAACTAAAAAGAGAATGATTTCTTATTCTACTACACAGTATGATTCCAAAAGACCTCACATGCAACCCAAAACTCCAAGGGAAAAAATGAAACTAAGTCCAGATCAAAGGAGAATTAAGCAAAAGAAAAGCACAATATAAAGCAAATCACTGCTCAAAGATAAGCATTCCTGTACACTTAGGTTTATTTCATCTCTGAACATTCTAGTGATGCAACTTCTGTTTTATCCACATAGACCTTGACTTAAACCTGATTTATTAGTTCAACTAAAAAAAAGAAAGACTAATAATGCGATCAAACCAAAGACAAATGGACAGGGTTCCAAGAGTTCAAGAAAAAATGGACATGCAAGAAGCACTCAATGTATAGTTTGAACCAAGCTCAGAAAGTGAACAACTCCATAGGAAAAGGGAAAAAGGGCTAGTTAGTTAGTTAGAACCTTGGAACTGGAACTAGGAGTATGAGAAAGGGAGAGAACAAATAGGGCTTCTTGCAAACTGGGGAAAAGAAAAACAGAAAAAGGGTAAGAAAAATTAAAGATGTGTAACTGAATATTTAAAATGGAAAAAATGGAACCGAACAACAAAAGAGGAGAAAAGTAAGAAGTGAAGTTAAACCTTTTTCAGGCCGATGGAACGACCGTGGCAAGTGGCCAACGGCGGCGTGGCAGAGTGGTAGCAGTGACCGACTTAGGTCTTTACCTAGTTAAGCAGAAGTCTACTAATGAAGAGACTATGATGAGAAAAGTAATTCTTTAGTGTCATTTTTTCACTTTTTATTAACATTCCTTACATACGATTTTTTTTTTTTAAATTGTATTGTTTAATTTTGGATATTGCTGAATGATGGAAAAATTGTTTGGATTAGTTCTCAAATTTAAGTATTTTGATTTTTTTTAAATATTATTAGAGTAAACAAACTCCAATAAAGTCACTTTAAAAATTGCTTTTATAAGTAACTATATTATGGTAATTATAGTTGTCATCCTATTAATTATTGAATAAATATATTTTAAGTGTAGGTTTTGTATTGTTTATTTAGTGCCAAAGGAAACACATAAAAGTGAGAAGAAGTATTGAGAATAAATTTAATTTTTTATTTCATCACACAAAGAAAGTGGATTTTCATTGAAGTGAAATACTGTTGTTTTTTTACTTTTCTTTCTCTACCAAAAACATCTTAATGACCATATAGTATTAAATATGCTTATGATGTATTATGAAAGTAATCTTGCTTTAATAAATTATAATTATTATGCAATTTAATAAATTATAATTATTATGCAATTTTTATCTTTTTTCTTTCTTTCTACCAAAACATTGGTTATAATTAAAATTAATTTATACCACTATACCTAATGAAACTCTCACTCAAAATATTTATAAATATTTAATGCAGTGCTTATTCAATATTTGAATTTGAAATCATTTATCATGTTAAAAGCACACAACATTAATTTATTGAACCGGTCAATCTTCTTGCAGAACATTTTATATAAATAGAAGTGTAATTTTTTTTTTAGAAATGTAACATTTGTTAATAAGTAAAAGGTATATATATATATATACTTTTTAACATAATAATAAAATTAATTAAACAATAATTTTAAAATTATAAAAAATAACTTTTATCAACTTTTGTAATAATATAGTTATATAGTAGAAATATTTATATTTTTTATCAAAATAAAAAGTAAATTATAATAAAACATGTATAAGAAATATTTATAAAATATTTTAACTTTTGTTTTATTAAAGTTATAATTTGATAACTAAGCAATAAAAACACTTTGAATAAAGTAATTAAAAATTATTATTAAAATTATAAAAAAATATTTTGTTATCAGCTTCATAATAATATAGTTATATAATAGGAATATTTATAAATATCTATCAAAATAAAAATAAAAAATATAATAAAATCAGAATATTTATAAAATATTTATTATTTGTTTAAAAATTACAATTCTGATAATTATACAATAAAACCACTTTCAACGAAATTAACTATTATAATAAAATTAATTAAATATAATTAAAATTAAAAAAAAAAAACTTATCAACTTTTATAATATTATAATAGTATAGTTATATACAGTTATATAATAGGAATATTTCTATTTTTATCAAAATAAAAAAATGAAATTATAATAAAATATTTATAATAAATATTTATAAAATATTTTAATTTTTTTAAAAAATTATAATATTTTCATACTTATACAATAAAATTACTTTCAATATTTATTAGTAATTTTTTAGATAATAAAAAAAATTAGTTAATGAATATAAGAATATAAAGTAATACAAAAATAAAAGAATAATTACAAAATTCAATCCCCATTTATATATATATAAGTGTTTTTCTTATCAAAGTTTTACTGTAAATTAATATAAACTTACAAAAAAGATTTGTTAATACACCATCTAATACATGTATTTTAAAGAGAGACTCTATGGAGAGTGGATTCCATCATAAATTTTGTCTTAATAATTTCAATTAAACAAAGAGTGAGCTCTAAAATACTGTATTACTAGCATATCTTAATTACAGTCACAGTATTTTCAGGATAATTATTATAAAGTCACAAATCTATTACAAGAATATATGAATTGATACAAGTGATTAAACCTGTGTAATTAAATTATCATCCAACTTAATGCAATTTTTAGTATCTAGCATAACACATGATGAACATATCTATGAGAAAATCATGGGAAAAATTGTATACACTTTTACTAAGAATATTTTTCTCCATCTATTTTCTTCTCACTCTCTCCTTTCTTTGTTGATTTATTATGGAATAAAGCATCAATTTTACAGTCAACAAAATATTAATATACCCAGAGATTAAAAGAATGTAAATAATTAATCCTCTAAATATACTTTTGAGAAGAAATGAATAGTTAATTAATTTATTATTTGTTTAGTCATATTCTTCTTTTTCCCCGAATCCATAGGAGCAGGTATTTTCTCTTCACCTTGTTTTGCATGTGCTCAGTTTCAAATCACAAATCAAAGAGAGAAGATCTGTTAAGACATTTCAGTTTTCAGTTTTCAGTTTTCACACATTAACAGGGACCCCGAAAAAGCTACAACATGTCTGGGAATTTCACCTCAGACGATTCCACACCTTCAGGTTATGTTTTCTTCTATTCCTTTTATCCAAATGTCAAATTCAGTCAAAAAAATTTGTTTCCCGTGATTTATTCTGCAAGATCAAGTATACAGTTTTAATTTTGAATGATGGGTATTGAGAAGAAAATGTGTCAGGAGTCGAAAACGATGACAAACAGCACTGGGCTGCGTCACCTTCCACTGTTTTCAACCACTTTGCTACAAGTGGACTTTCCGTGGCGGTTGCAACTGCAATTACTCACCCTTTAGGTACTTTGATTCTGTGTCACTTGCTACTACTTTTATTTGTGTTTATTCTGCTAAGGGCCGTTTGGATATTAACTTGGATTTTCAAAGTTGTATTTTTTTTCTTCACCAACAACCTTGCATCATTAAGTGTTGCGACCCTGTTTTCCGCATTCTTGCAATTTGAATTCGTGGATTTGATTGTGTATAAGCTGTGTATCAGTATAGAATCACTCTTCTGTTTCCTTTTGACTGTGTATGGCATCAGATTGTTCCTTCAATGGTCAATTTGATTTCATCTCATGTCCAAATTGATGGCAAAAGTGTGACATTAAATGACAATTTTAATTTTCTGTATATCCTATAAAGATGGGGTTTGAGAGTGAATTGAGTTGTATTGTATTCAATATTATCTGCTTAAAGGTGACACTGTATATATAGGGAGAGACTGGATATGGTTAGATTTAGTGAGAAATCTTTACTGTTGATGAAAGAATAAATAGGTTGTTTCAAGGTTCTCTAAAAGGAGATCTGCTTTATGCTGAAGTTGGTATAGAGGTTGACAAAATCAAAATCTCAAAGTTGAGAATGAATGGTACTAAATTAAAATTCACTCACATGCATAAAAAAATATGAATTACTTTCACCCACAATACTTATATAATACTGGTAGGCATCCAGTGTGTTAAAAGTGCTATGAGAAAGTGTGCATATAATGTCGTATAAGTGTTATTATTTTTTGTTAGACTGTGAGTCTATGCACCTTTATATCTTGAGGACTGATTTGATATATTTATGAATGAAAGAACAATGTGATGCTGCATATATATTTTGAGGACTAAGTTAGGTGTTGATTCTATTTTTTTGGTACCCATACTTCACAAGTGGCAAGCCAGATTAGAAACTTTTTGAAGCTACAAGTGAAGTCTACAGCTGTAATGAAAATTTCATTAAGTTGGTGAAGATCACATGAGATTGAGCTCTTGCATATGTTACGAAGTAATAAATCATTGAAGATATCTATATATAATGTTTCTATGTTCTATGCAGATGTATTGAAAGTAAGGCTACAAATGCAACTTGTTGGCCAGAAAGGTCCTTTGAGTGGAATGGTAGTGTGCTGAGTACAATCTTTCCTCTTTAGACCTTAGTTATCACATTATGATACAAAAGTTTATCAGCTGAGCATTTGTTCAGGGAAAAATATTTTTAAGTGCTGTGAAAAATGAAGGACCAAAGTCTTTGTATCAAGGTTTGACACCTGCACTAACAAGGTCAGTTGTTTATGGAGGACTGCGCTTGGGCCTTTATGAACCCTCTAAGCATGCCTGTGATCTTGCTTTTGGCTCCTCCAATGTTTTAGTTAAAATTGCTTCGGGAATGTTTGCTGGCGCTATTGCAACTGCGCTGACCAATCCAATGGAAGTTCTCAAGGTGAGGTCTCATATCTTTTAGTATTAAATTAAATACTTTTTCCTTTTTTCTTCAAAATCATATTCCCACAATCAGGTCCGTTTGCAAATGAATCCAGACATGACAAAGAGTGGACCAATTTCAGAGCTTCGAAGGACTGTATCTGAAGAGGGAATCAAAGCTTTGTGGAAGGGGGTGGGCCCTGCCATGGCCAGAGCGGCTGTCTTGACTGCATCCCAGCTGGCTACATATGACGAAACCAAGCAGGTAAACTTTTAATCTGTATTTTTGTTTTTCTGTTTCTCTCCCCCCTTCATTATTGTCTTCACTGTCAACTCTCTTATTACCTTTTGATCATTTGTTTCATTTTGTTATTATGCAGATTTTAGTAAGGTGGACATCTCTTGAAGAAGGATTTCCCCTACATCTGATGTATGACACTGCTGCTAATTTTGTTTCTTCTTTACATCTTTTCTGATACAAACTGATTCAAAGTAAATGGAGTATGTGTTAAAGCCTGAAAATTGATCGAAATCATGGGTGGACAGCCTTAGAATAATAAGACTGAAAAAATTTGAACAAAAAATTTATATTATTAATCTGAATAAATCCAACGAGGGTTTGCTTTCAAATTGATTTGATTGTGTATTGAAACTAAAGTACATATCTTATGGAAGTTGTCTAACCGGTTTTGTTCATCTGACAAACTGAAACACTTTTTTTTTCTAGATTGGCATACCATACAAGTCTGGATTATCTGAACTTGTGCTTTCACAATTTATCATTATTTTGTAAACCTAGCTGAAGTAATTACGGTTTGCTCCTTGTATAGCTCAAGCACTGCTGCTGGCATACTGAGCACCCTTGTAACTGCACCCATTGATATCGTTAAAACACGTCTCATGCTGCAACGAGAAGCCCCGGGAATTAGAATATATAAAGGAGGGTTTCATTGTGCATACCAGGTATTAACTTTTTTTCTTTTCTTTTCTACCAGTCTTCTGCTACTTTACCCAATTAGATTACATTGTTGCCCAATATATTTTTATCATTCTTCATACCTTCACAAACTTTTGGCCGAACCCTGAAATGATATCAAGAGAACAGGCATTTTAATGTGATGACGATGACTACTAGATTGTAGGAGGATTTAAAGAGCATAGCTCAATTTTTGTCTAAAATGGGACATAGCTTAATATTATAGTGTTATGTGAAACTACTCCTCAATTTTCCATTGCCAGGTTTGATGGACTAAAGGGATTTGGGGAACAAGTTTTTTAATTTTCCTTGATGGAACTTGTAAAAAGAAAAGATAAATTCCGGAGTGGAGGCCATAGTTGTACATTTAAAATTGTTATCGTTTGGAAATATTAAGCAATTGACCTTTAAATCAATTTGTTCACGAGGCTGGGCATATTTAGCCTTCTAAGAACTTCGTTCCTGTGAGATTTATACTGTTGTTGTAATTTCGTACTATTGGTACCTTCATTAAACTCTTTTTAACGAGAATTTCTTTGGCTAGCATATTGCCAATCCAGTAAATTCTTAGTTTATCTTGCTTTGAAAGGTTGACTTTTGTTGATAATTTGGCACTGTGCCTGTAAGTTCTATGTTACTTTCATGCATTCATGAAATCAATTCTAGCTTGTCCTGATTCTTTTTTGTTAGAGAAAGTGTGTGCTGACTGCTTATGTAATAACACCTAAAAGGTCCAAGAAGAGTGATTGCATTGTATTTTGGTTTAGAAAATTCTTGGCCTCCCTCCTGTGTCTATAATGAAGAATATTATTCAAGAAAAAGTAAAAGATACTAAACAACAAAAAGGAAGAACTCCTAAATCTTTCTCTCTCTTCCTCACATCTCTGAAAGGGTTTAAAGAATCGAAGTCGGATGAAATTATTTACTACAGTAGTTTGTAATAATAATAAGGAAATGGCTTCCATAAACCCCAACTATGAATAGGATGTCATTCATGTATGCATAATTGCATTCACTATAAAATTACTGTTATATAATGCATTTCTTATATGTGGTACCAGGTACTGCTCAGTGAGGGTCCAAGGGGACTTTACAAAGGGTGAGTTTATGTTGGTCAGCATGATTCGTGTTCCTGAGCTTTGTTTCACACATATAAAATCTTCCATGACTTACTGAAATTTTTCACAAATCACAACTACTGTCTGTTTATTAGTTTACTTATTCGGTAACTTTTGTCTCAGGGGCTTTGCAATTTTTGCAAGATTAGGGCCACAAACCACGATTACATTTATATTATGCGAGGAGCTAAGGAAGCTCGCTGGATTGCAGGCAATCTAGTGACACGACTCTCCACGGGTAGCTAGTGCATACACCAACTAACCTCACTATCATTAATGAAATGCTGAAGAACTAATCTTTTTGCGGAAAAAATCCCTCCCAGTTGGGAAAATTCTTTTTGGTAGTTATTCTCATTATTTGCACCGATCACTTGAAGTGCATTCCCCATGAAGTGCATTCCCCAGTGAACCAGATTACACTTTTTACCTGCAATAACGCAAACGATATTAAGAGATTCATTCGTCTAGCATGCAGTTGCCTTGCCATGCTTCTTTTTCCCTTTCCCCATTTACTGCATTGTGGTCCTGACCAGTTAGAGACACTCAGGATTGTATTAAGAAAAGGGTATTGAATATTGGTTATTTTTTGCATGGATGGTTTGAATGTTTAGATGGGTTTTCTCATCTCTCAGAAATTGAATACATACTGTGCGTTTTTACTTCTGTTTCTTGTTTTGTATTCTAGGTTAGTGAGCTATTTAATTATGAGGGATTTCGGTGAGTAAGTACATTTTTGGAGAAACTATGACAAGATACATATTCGTAGGTATAACGTGAAAGGCATTCCTAATTGGAATTTTGGTTGGAACCATCATTTGATTTTAAGGAAGTTTCTTTCTTTAGTCTCTTAGCAATCCTATTGTTACGTGTAATCTTCTATCAATTGGCATGGCAAGGGAAAGTAAGTCCTCTGACTCACCAATTATCATCAATTAAACCATTCGTACTGTTTAGTTTCTTCAGTACATAATCTTTATGTAATGATATTGATGGTGTTATGTAGGGTCTGATACAATCCCAATAATTCTGTGACCAACATTGTCCAAATTACCAGGACAAGATACCAAAAACTCTTAACATTTTTTTTTCTATTTTACATAATCTTAAGAATCTAATTTCTATATATTTTAAGCAAAAAAAAAAAATCATATCATCATAGCATGTGCATGCGAAAATAAATTTACTGTATATGGTCATGGTTGGTCGTGAATAATTGTTACTGATTCAGTTAATAGTTATGGTCGGTTGTACATTTTATCATTTTATGTCTTGATTCTTAGGTACCATAACTTTCCACAAAATGAGACTAGTAAAAAAAGCACGATCTAGCTATAAATTTAATAAATGAATTAGAAAGGAATGAAATTTCAAATCTTAGAAAGCAAAAGAACAGCAAGTAAATGTAGGTTTAGGGGCTTGTCAAACAGGTTTGGCATGAAAAGGGCAAAGTTCAGGTGAAGCTCATGATTAGTAAAAATTGCAATGTAAGTGTACTTTAGATTTATAAATACTCATTGATTGCAGAAGGGAGTTGCTGTGTGCACTTTTTTTATAAAAGTTATGAGCTTCTTGACAAGACAGGTTCCAACGTCTATGTTCCAACTAGCATATTGTAGGAGTTGTTCTATGATGTTGTAGTTTTTGTTTTTTTGCTGTTTTCTTTTCTTTATTTCTCAAGGAATTAAGAAATAACAGGGGTATTTTTCACTATCTTGTCTCATTAATTCAGCTTTATCTGAAACTAAATTTGATTACTAAAACTAATTCTGCCTAACTCATTTTAAACTAAATTATATTATAACTTTATCCAACGCAACAACGTATTATCAACGGAGCTTGAGATGGATAGACAATTTTGTCTATTAGCGTTTTTCAAAATTCAAACACCGTATTAAGATAATTCAAAGGAATATCACAATTTAATATTTTATTTGTCCTTGTAGTGTAGTGCGCATGTTTAGGAGTTGGATTGGTCTGAGTTTAAAGTAAAACCAAATTTCACTTGAGTATATTTAATTGGGTTTATTAGTTTTTATCTTTAATTCAAATTTTATACTTGGCATATATAATAAGAAAATTATTATAATTTTTTTTACGTAATAAACCAATTCATAGTTTACTGTGTTATAATATTATAATATTTTGTAAGTGATGAGTAATTATAGCATATTTCAATAGTTTCCTTAATATAAATATCAAAATGTTTGTATTAAAAATAAAAATCAACTTCACCTAATAGTACATGGAAAAAAAAACATATTTAACTTAAATTAATTTAGTTATGGCTAGGTTAATTTGTTTTTAGTAAGATAAGTATTTGTTTATTTAGCATTAAAATTTTGTATTTATTATTTCACATGTGTTATTAAATGTTTATCTGAAATGTAATATATATGGCTAAATGAAGATACTTCGTAGCAAAAAATTAAAATATCAAAACACGTGAAAAAAAAAATCTAATGTCTATAGTTGAAACTAGAGACATTATAAGTACAATTTAATCAGTTTGTTTTGTATTATGGGACTCATCATCAATTCACACGAACAAGAGTATCTAACTCTTACACCTTTGAAAATAGGGTGGAAGATAAAATTATGATTAGAGATTGTACAATAGGTATTACACAATGATTGGATTTGAATAAATTTAAATACATCGAGTTAAATTTTAAAAATAATAATTTAAACCGAAGCAAGTCACTTTCATGCAATTTAGTCGACAGTTGAAATTAATAGGCGCAGTTCATTTTTTTAGAAGTAATGATTAAAATTTAAAAAAATTAAAAAATGCGTGAAATTTGATATATGAAAGTATTATATTTAAAAGTAGTATTATTATTAGGTGGAAAATGATTAGCGTTTAGATTAGTAGTAGATTAGAAGTTTGATTAATAAGTTGAGTGAGAATAAAGATTGAAGAATGAAGGGCACCCACCCCACGAGCAGCACCACCCACTACGCCACTACCACCACCACGACCTCAACAGCTGTACCTCGTGGCATTTTCGTAAAATTCCCCACATTCCAGCCCTTACTCAAATCATTCACTATTAACAATAATTATCACCATCCTATTTTCTAATTTCAAAATAACTATAAAATAATAATAATAATAATTTATTTTTGTTATTACCATGGAAGATCTAAGTTCTTGCAATTGCAATTGCCATTTCCCTACGACCACTCCAATCCAAACCAAATCACACGACACGTAGAGTCACAGGCGCCCAATTTTTGGAAACACGAGAGAGAGTGTTGTTACTGAGAGAAAAGCGGAGAGAGAAAGATTTGTGGTGGTTGCGGTTGTCATTGATGGCGGAGGTGAAGGAAGAGAGTAAATCCAGTAGCGAGGAGAGTGTGAAGCTGTTCGTAGGTCAAGTGCCCAAGAGCATGACGGAGGATGAAGTGCTTGCAATGTTCAAGGACTTCGCCTTGGTTGACGAGGTCAACGTCATCAGAGACAAAGTTTCTCGTGCCTCCCGAGGTAGTAACTGCCCCCAAACTCCAATTTCAATTCAAATTCAAATGTGCGTGGTGGCATGCTTCGGATTTGTGTTTCTTTGCTCGCAGGATGCTGCTTTCTGATTTGTCCCTCCAGGGAAGAAGCGGATAAGGCGGTCAATGCATGTCACAACAAGAAAACGCTTCCTGGGGTCAGTGCCCTTCGCGCATCTTCCTTTTTCTTCTTCTTCTTCTTCTTCTTGTCTGCTTTTGAGAGTGTTCGAAGTGGAATGTTTTGATGGCGTGGAATTTGAATCCTAGTGTGGAATAAGAGGCTGCTTCTATAAAAGTCGCTGATGCTGACCACCACCTCTTGATTTGCCCACTACATCTCTCTATTTTTAGCAATTTCTATCTATCTAGGCACTTGCTATGTTTGATATTTGGGCAGCCTACACAAACACACACACACACACCCAATCACTGTTTAACTAAACACCTAATATTATTAGGGTAGGCCTCAATCTATGTTAACTTTGAGAGATCGAGTAGAAATATAAATAAGTTTATTTTTATCATTATGAAATATGTGCATGTTAAGCTTATTTGAGTGTACAGCGGGAAAATTGGTCGTCTAAGGGTTTGCATTTTGCAAGTTGAATTGAAGTCAATCGTATAATTATTTACAATTGTTCTGAGATTATATGTACACAGTTCAAGTTTGTTTTCAAAGTTGTGGTCCGGTGAGCAATACTTGTTCATTTCAAAGTTTGGGAATCAATGATTGATGTTTGTCTGTAAACTGAAAAAGTAAAAATAAGCGTCAATGAATTGACAATGATCTCTTTTAGAAACTTGATTTCATGCATCTTTGATATTGTTAATAGGAAAAGGTCCTTCTGTACCATACTCCACTTTCAGGTGGTTGCTTAGGTGTCCCGGCTGGGTGTCTGCTATTCTGTTTAATTGTAGGTCCAGATAGTTGCGCTTGAAATATGCATAACAAGCTAAACCAAATTTAGAATATTTGCGTAACAAGCTACAATTGATGACACGTTACATTTTTACTTTAGTAACTATGATCTGACAATAAAACTATTCTCCTTCTGATTGGTAAGCATCCTATTTCTTGTGTCCAATTCAGGCTTCCAGTCCGTTGCAAGTGAAGTATGCTGATGGCGAATTGGAAAGATTAGGTGTGATAAAATCATGTTGTAGTTAAATATTTTGTTCAGCAACTCCTTTGTTATGCATTATGTAAGAATGAGAAGTTCCTCTTCTCAATTTTAGACGAGTACTGGGTCTCCATAAATGATTTTGTATTGTCTCTGTGTCCAGAACACAAACTCTTTATTGGCATGCTTCCAAAGAATATTTCTGAAGATGAAGTCTCTGATCTTTTCTCAAAGTATGGAAAGATAAAGGATTTACAGATTTTAAGAGGTTCTCAGCAGACAAGTAAAGGTACCTAATGTTACAAATGAAGCTATCCTTTATTCCTTTTGGGATTTGGTGCTTCTTAATATCAAACCTTTATTTAGCTGTATTCCTTTGTGCAGGATGTGCATTTTTGAAGTATGAAACCAAAGAACAGGCCCTAGCTGCTCTTGAGGCAATCAATGGAAAGCATACAATGGAGGTTGGGGTTTGTTAAAACCATCAGACGAATATTTGACAGTATTTATTTATGTGGTTATTGGTACTAGTGGAACACGTGTGTAATATTATGAGTGTTTAGGAATTTTTCATTGATTACTATGTGATAGTTACGTTGAGAATGAGAGAAATTGACTTAATGCATCTTGTGGATGCAACTATATGGTCAGCCAATTGATGATAATTTCCAATTTGGAAGCAGTATTTTCAATTTTGACGATACTGTTTGCTAAATTGTAAATTAACAGAGACTGATCTTCAGTTTAATGGATTGGACATTATTGATCATTCTTCACATTACGAGTTGTTTTAGATTCAGGAACATATTTGTGGTCCCTAATGTGGTAGAATGGAAAAGTGCATGCTTTAAAACTAAATTACAATTTTAGTTGTAAATGGTTATTGCAGCATTTTGGACCTTCAAGCAGCTTCCAGCCACAAAATCCTGTTGGTGAGGGATGTGAACATTTAATCGTGTGTCTCAGATTTTATTGCTGGAGCACCAGTACTTGGTTTATTATTCTAATTTTTTAATCCTTCTCTTGATTTAGAAATGTAGAGCTGATTTTGAGCTCTTCAATTTTATGAAAGGGAAACAGGCCAACATTTGGTTTGTGTAAGATAATTTGTAGGCTTAGATTAACACGATGTTTATATGACAGGGTTGAACTTGAACTGAATTCAAGCTTGGCAAAAGAGAAAATTCAGCCCTGGCCTGTGAAGCTTGCTATATGTTTGCACTACTTGATTATAGCTCAAACTTGGGAATGTTATACAGGAACACACTTGTCCAGATAGGCAATCATGCATATGACATGATAAATATGAAGAAGAACTAACACACTTGCAAACTAGCATCATGGTGTTGTTAGACGTGCATTTCATTCATTCAAAACTAATTGGCATAGGATTTACTTCAAATTTACATTTCCACTCCACAGTCACTAATGTTGCAGAAGTTGACTAATCAAATACTATGTTCATTTAGACACCTAATTATTTTGTACCATGTTAGCACAGTAGAACTTTTTTTCCTTAGTGGTTGATATGTTTGCTACTCATACATGGTGAAAATTGTCAATGAAATGGCTAACTGAAAATTATATAAATTCAGACAAATAGAATCTGATGATTATTTTTCTTTCTACAGGGTTCAAGTGTTCCTTTGGTTGTTAAATGGGCAGATACTGAAAAGGAAAGACAAGCTCGAAGGGCTCAAAAAGCACAGTCCCAAGTTTCTAACATGCCGCATGCTGATCCTCAGCAACCCTCATTATATGGAGCCTTGCCAATGGGTTATGTTCCTTCATATAATGGATATGGTTATCAGGTTAGTTATGTTGTAATGCGCTAGTAGAATATGTTGCATTTTCCACCTTAATTCAGTGAACTTTCTTCAGTTTAATCATGATGCCTTATCCGATATCCGATATTATTACATTTATGAATTAATGTTTGTTATTTTTCATGCCTAACTTCTTGATGGAGTATATGTCTGAATAATCATGTTTTCTTAATAGGCTCCCGGGGGTTATGGGCTCATGCCATACCGTTTTCCACCAATGCAGAATCAACCAGGTTTTCATAATATGAACATGAACCAAGTAAATGCAGTGAGGCCTGAACTTGGTCACGGTATGAACCCTAGAAATTATCCTGCGCCTCCTGCAAGTTACATGGGCTCTTATCCTGCCATGCCAGGTATACAGCATCCAATGGTATATCCCAGAGGAATTGCAAGTCCGAGGCCAGTGAGTAGTTCTCTTGGTTCTGTTTCACCTGCAGGTGGGAATAACAACTATTCATCTTCAGGTGCCAGTAAAAATTCCAATGGTCAGATTGAAGGTTGTTATTATCTATTCTTTATTATAATAGGCCTTTTCCTATGTCTTTCCTTAGAGCGGGAAATGTTAGTCCCTTGATAATTGAATTTATTTTCATTATTTTAATTTTTCTTAGGACCACCTGGTGCCAATTTATTTATTTATCACATACCTCAAGAATACGGAGACCAAGAGCTTGCAAATGCATTCCAACAGTTTGGTAGAATTTTGAGTGCTAAAATTTTTGTTGATAAAGCGACTGGTGTAAGCAAATGTTTTGGTAAGACTGTTAGGCCTGTTAATGAATTTGATGAGTTTTGGGTGGAGCTTGTATCTGATTAGCCCCCGTTTGCAGGGTTTGTTAGTTTCGATACTCCAGAAGCTGCTCAATCTGCCATTAGTATGATGAACGGATGTCAATTAGGTGGTAAGAAATTAAAGGTGCAGCTTAAGAGGGATAACAAACAGAGTAAGCTTTACTGAATGATGGTGGATAATAGAAAGCTGTATAATTCTCATTTCTCCTGACCCATCTGTTGTCAATACAATTTGTAATTTTCTGTAACATGAAAATTCATTTAGACATTGATTATTAATTTATTGATTTTTCCCATAGAACACATATTGATTATATTAGAAGTTCATTTCTTTATTGGTTTCATCCGGTATGAGAAGATCAATATTCTGAGTCGCATTGACACCAAACAATAGTATGTTTATGTGTTATGCTTAGTTCACTGCTATTTCTTTCCAGTGTTTTACCATGTAGGAAGCATGAACTATTGTTTTCACCTCCCATTATTTGCTAACTATTTCCAGCTGGATCAGGGTAGTAGAACAGTAGTCGGCGGGGTGAGGGATTCGGGTTGATAGTTTTCTTAGTCTTATTATTGCCTCCATTCTACTATTGGTATTTATTGTTAATGCATGCAGGTTAAAGAATACTTTAATAGAAGTAAAATATTATTGCATTTAGACTAGAACATTCTTATTTAATCTCAGTGTTTGTGATAAATTATATAGTCATTATTAAATAGGAAATAAGTAAAAAGAGAATTAATGATATTTTACTTAGAGGTGAACACGTGATCAGCTTGGAAAAATCAAAATTGAACCTAGCAAAAAGTAACAAGTTGGATTGAGTTGAGAGGCGAAAGTTAGGTTTGTAAATCAAGCCATTTTGATCAAGTCATAGGTTAAAAAAATGAAAGTTGAGTAACTTGATCTGACTTGGTGGATATTTATATTAGAAGAAAGTTTACATGCAGCATTATAAAAATTATGGGTGTTCTCTAATTAGATTTAGAATTTCATTTCGACATGTAATGACATTTAATGGATGTCTTTATATTATACTTGATTTTTGTTTAGTTTAATATATGAACTTCACCCAACAGGAACAGGAAGCAAGGAAAGGTGATAAAACTTTTTTTTTCCTAATGTTTAATTCCTTAGAAAGTAGAAAGGAAAAAATGGTGACACCCTAAATTTAAAATCTCCCCAAAATGAAAAACATGGAAGAAAGAAGATAGGTCAATACACTAAATACCTAAAGTAGTCTTATGTGTATATTTTTCTTACAAAAGGGTATTTATAATGTCTTGCATGCATATTTAACTTTACTTTCTTTAATTTTTTTACTAAATAACTTATAAGTCGTCTCTTTTTCATTTTTTCCTCCTTAAACTAAACTTAGTATTTGTGAGGCGATGAATATTTGGTAAGTATTGGAATTGGAATGGACTTGACTAGTTTTCCCTATTTTTATAACGTAACTTGAAACCATGGCTTGAAAGTTAAAACCGATCAACCAGATTCGCTTTTGATTTCATCAAACATCAATAAATATACCTATTTAAAAAAGTAACGTGTTTACATCATTATTAACAAATTTCATTTTCTTTTAATAATCACTCGCCAATCGATTCTTCACAGGCAGGACAATCACCAGTACAAAATTAAAATAGAGTTTTTTTTCAAATAATGTTGATTTAAAGTCATGATTATATTAAAAAGTTATTTTAAATATAAGTTTATATGTTTATTGATAATTAAAAATCATCAAAAATATGTTTAAGATTTAAAATATGTAAACAGTGAATCTTAATCGGAAATTTAGTTGACTATTTTCAGTGAAGTCTCATTCTCGTGTTATAATTATCCACCATATTTAAATATAGATCTCATTTAAAGGAATCTAGTCAATTACCACTCAAACCAACATTGTTATGTAATTTTAAAAAGTTAGGAGTAAAATATGTAAAAAAAAAATTGATTTAAGACTTTTAAACAGATAATAAATTGGGGGAAGATATAATTAAATTAATTTTTTTTTAGATTATTCGTAAAAGAAGCTGAAATAATTATGATTATTTTAAGGGTTTAGGTATAGTAAATATGTAATAATAGTAATATATTGGCATTGGCGGCTACTTACTGGAGTTGGGGCGTCCACTACCGTCTTTTACGCATGCATTCCATAATCCAAGATTTTAGGTATGATTGCAAATCTTCTACACATCTATGGATAGTATACCACTTTTAAAAAATTAAATTATTTATAATAAAATATATTATTTCAATAAATTTTAAAAAATTAAAAATTAAAAAATTTCAAATTTAACTTTAAAAATAAGTAATAATTTAAAATTTGTTATATTACTAGATTTCGTTTTTTTTTCTTAACTCGATTTTGAGTGAGATTAGCTGACTAAGATTAAAATATTATTAAGGTGGTTATTTTTTTATTAATATTAATAGAATTTGTTTTTATATTTCAGTCAATATTAATTAGGATTTTCTTATTGAATATTGGAAAACTTTTTTTTCATAGGTGGATTTGGTTTTCTTAATTGATATTATCGTGGTTATCCTTTTGTCCGTCGTAATTATTTTTTATCATAGACACAGATGTTATTCATTCAATCAATATTAACTAAAATTATTTTTTTTACTAATGTACATCAAGAGAATCTTTTAGTTAACATTAACAGAAAAAAAGTTAGCACAAAAATTCTAACCATTAACTCATATAAATAACTTTAATAAATGTCATTCTAAATAATTGTACTTGACATCAAGTAAAAGCAATTTCAATCGATTTTTTTTATAAATATTAATTAAAAAAATCCTAACAAAATTTAAATGAAAAACATCATCAACAAAAAAATTGATTAAAAAAATCAGTTGTAATTAAAATATATTAACTCTAAACCCAGAAAAATACTTATTTTATTTAGATTTGACATTTTGGTTTGAATATGAACCGAACTCTTCTTGTATTTTAAAATCCATGCACCCACCAAAGTAAAACCACTAAAAGAAACTATTATTAATTAAGGCACGTATGTCAATGATTTATTTTTATTTAAATTGAGTTACGAAAGATTGTTCATGGTTACAAGCCTTTGTATTCAAGATTAATTGGTTTTTTATATTCATCATCATTTAGATCTTTCCTTCCTTCATAGTCTCTCATTGGAACTTGTTTTATAATCGTAGTTGCCAAACATTTTTTACCATGACTTTACATAAATTAAGTAAAAATAATATATTTATAAAACATAAAATAAAAGCAATATTTATATAGAATAAAAACAAAAAAATAATATTTGTATATTGATTATTGAAAAATACATCTACATTGAATAATAAAATTAACGTATTTACAAAAATAAAAATAGATAGTGATATGTACACAAAAAAATAACATTAACAATAATCTACCGTTTTTCTTCGATTTTGTTTAACTTTTTTGAATCCTTAAATCAATTTTTATTTTTTCAATATAAATTATAGAATAATGATAAAAAAAATTAAAATACGTGGCGTCAGTATTTATATAAAATAAAGCAATAGAAATATGTTATTTAATGTGTGAAAAAATTGGTGAAAGCACGTGTTCATTTGTAGATGCATGGAGAGTGGTGCCTAAAGCGCACATGTATAACACATGAGCAGAGATAGGTACATGGACAAACTCGCCGACATAGTCTGAAATTTTAACGGTCCAATTCAAATTTGGCAAAAATAAAATAATTGAAAATATTAATTTAAATGTAAAATTTCATCCATTTTTAAAATATAATTATGATTTGTTAAATAAAAAACAATTTTTTAAATCATAATATTCGTGTATCTTAATCTATTTAGAAAAACCGTGTATAATCCCATATAAATTTACAACCATAAATCAATTATTTATTTATATAACTTTTAATATTAATTAAATGTTAAATGAATGATAATTTTTAGTTTTATTAGATAACAATTATTCTGATTATGAAATTATTTTCATTTTTGTCGATCTGTTATTTTCTTCTTTCTCTTGAATGTCTTTTTTCTGCATTTCTTCTTTACCTTTTACAATGTAATTAGTATTAGATGATGACATACTTGATTTTTTAAATTTGTATTCATTTATATGATTATTGTGGGTCATTTGTTATTGAGTCTGATTAGAAATTTAATCTATCATTAAAAATGTATTACTTAATGTTTGATCTTTGATTAATCTCGTCAGTCCTTTATTTGAGTATAAAATTTTAAATACTTAATATTTATTATAAAGAGTAAATAAAAAATATCTAAATTTATAAATATTCAAAATTTAATTAAACTTAATTATTTTATGTATGAATAAAAATTAAATGTGTAATTAATTTTTGTTACGGTAGACAACAAAACACTCTAAATATATTAATTACATTTGAAAAGTCAGACCTAATATTATTCATTAAGTTGACCTTCTTTTAATTCATTCGTGCCCCTGATTTAAGAGATAAAATGTTAAAATATATATATATATATATATATATATATATAAATAAATAAAAGGTACTAATTTAACATGATTAATGTTGTCGACAAGATAGAACACAAAATATACATTCAAATGACATAGTAAGAAAATTATTATGGAAAGTCTAGTAAAGTGGGGAAAGTAAAATTTTAACGTGTATTTTAATCTTTGATATAAGAATATACATCAAATACAATATTTCCAAAAAAAAAAGTGTTATTAGTTAAAATTGAATATTTATAAACGATATCAGTTATTCTAAAAAAAATAGCAGTTGAGTTGTAGAATACTTTTTCATGTTTTGACAAGAAAATAACATTTATTTCTCATTGTAATAATAAAAAAAGGTAAGAGTATTATCTTTAAATTTAAAATATTTGTAAACTTCTGGTTAATTTGAATAATACACCTTGTTTTCAAAATGTATTTTATAAAAAAAAATTATGAAAAAACACACCTTATTGACTTTGTAAAAGGGTAGAGTTGTAATTGTAAGTAAACATTTGAATCAGAGAAATTACAAAAACATGTTGCTTTCATCTCATCCATTTAAAACACGTTGCGGTAAACTAACTATAGCCCATTTTCTTGACAATTTGGGATCGTCACAAAATACACATTAAACACGTTGAAGGAATTTAAACATTTTTATACATTTATTTTATAGTATACAATTTTTGAGTTAAATAGATAAAGGGTATTGAATATATTTTTTTTTCAGACCACATAAATTATTACTATTTTTTTAATAAATGGACTAAGTTACACAAAATTGAAAAACAACTTATCCATACCTCCTACTATTATTAAAAAAATTATTAAACTAAAATTAATTATAAAAATAAAAAAGTAATTAGTTACTGTATTAATTAAATTAAATATTATTTTATAAACTAAATAATTATTAATATTTATTATTAGTTACCAAGATTTTTATACATTTATAAATTTTTATAAACAATAAAAATTATTTGAAATACTAATATTTTTTAATTTATAAATTAATATTTAACTTAATTAATTAGTAATTTATTCTCTTAAAATTAATTTTTATTTAATGATGTTTTTCTGAATGTTGGTTGATAAAACATAAAAATTTATAAAAATGTAAAATTATTGAAAAAAATTTGAAGAATTGTGATGAATAATATAAAGAGTCATATAATAATATTACATCCGCCCCCTAAAACTATATATGTCTGGGTGTTAGATATTCTAATAATTATATATCTAAAGTAACTTTAAAATGGGAACCGAGTTTTAAAATTGTCCTTAAATTGATTTAGATTGAACCAACTAATTTAACCCGTAACAGTTACACTTATTATGTAATATGTTAGATATCTATAAAAAAATATTTAAAACAAAAAATTTCCTTTTCACAACATGTATTTATTTTTTAAAATTATATTTTCTAATATTTCTTTTAAGTTCCTTGAGTTTAGCTTCCATCATCTTTAAACTTTTTCTATTTTTCCTTGTCTCTTTCTTTAGTCATATTGTTGAATTGAATAAAGTTTTTCATTTTCCTCTCAATTCAAATAATTTAAAATTTGGGGTTTCCTTCATGAAGTTGGATTCTATTATTGCGTTCAATGATGAAGTAATATGTAAATAAAGTCAAAAAGGCTCTTAATGAAGCATCACAACATTTTTCTACCCTTAGTTTCGTGCACCCCATAACTTTGCTTTACACTCAACACTAAATTACACAAACTTTTACATGTCACGTAATCAATGTAATATTTATCCTAAGGACCATTAGCATCAAAGAGTTAAGACCACTGAATTTGACATACTAGAAAAGTTTTAAATCCCAAAATTTTTTCTAACTCAATTATCAATATATAATTGTCCAATCAATAATAAGGAGTGCCTTTAGATTAATTGGAATGTCTAAATTAATTTTCAATTTTAAACATTGTGTTTATATTTTCTCATTTTTTTATACACTCTAACTAATTTAGAGAAGATACAATAAAAAAAAAATCAATTTTACTTACCTTGATGTAACTTAATTTCTTAAATAAAATTCAAACACACATACACACAAAACATTTAAATGTAATTTTTTTTATTTAAATACAATTTGTAAATCAAAGAGACCCACCAATAACATTAAATACTCTAATATTAAAATAACTTACGAAGAAACACCAGCATTATTATTCAAGTTCAATTATAGAAACAAAAAAGCAATTCATAAAGAAAAAGATAAAAGTCAACTTCATAAGTACCTAGAAACAGAATGCCCCTAGATAAATCTTTATTTGAATATACATATAAGAGAGAATTAATAATAACTAACAGAAGATATTTAGATTGAATGGGTTAAAAGTTATCAGCCTATTTATATCGGAGAAAGTTGAAACTCAAAATCTTAAAAGCTTTGTTTCTGAATCTTTTTATATATTATTTATCTCACTCACTCGTTTTGATCGAAGGTGGACCAACTCTGTACATGAATTTGTCATAATTTAAAATAAAAAATAAAAATACAGTAATATTAAATATTAAAAAGATATTAGGTGGGTTTCATTAGTATATAGCAGACACCTAGGAGACAGCAAAAGCAACAAATAAGACAAGGTTCTAGAAGGTGAGGGGTCTATTTAACCATCAGGCACACCACCGAACCAATTCAAAACGCCTCCATGTAGATGAAGAAGATAAGTCTCCTTTGACGTTAAATCATAGAGTGGTATTGCTTTTGTTCTAGAAGTGGCTACAAAAGAAAAGAAAGATAAATCCTTATCCTCTTCTATTGCTTTTGGGCATGCGGCATGCATTACTTTACTCAGTTACTGTACTTCTAGAAGACCATCACACCACAGTTTTACAAACACAAGCTTATTTGAGGCACCGTTTTTCTTAGGATCTCGTAAACTCGTCAATATCAGAAGGATAAAAAAAAAGGAAGAAGCCTCCTTCTGTTACAAGAGTCGGCATGGAGAGGAAGGAGCCTCTGGATTTGTCTTCTTACTTTTGTTTTGAAGCCTCCGGTGACTCTGAAGAAGCTGATTGTGATCATCCTATCTTTGGTGGTGGTGATGATAATGATGATGCTCTATCTTGCAACTACGAAGGATGTGGTGGTTGGGAGGGTGGTGTGTTGGATGGGGAAGAGAATGAGTGCTGTGAAGAGGAACATGATGATGAGATTGCGAAGAAAGAGGTGGAGGAGGATGAGAAAAGTGGTGTTTATGGAATGTCGTGTTGTGAAGATGATGAGATGGAAGAAGAACAGATGAAGTCCTTTGTGTCTTTTGATTCAAGTCAGGAGTTTGTGGATGAGATGGAAAAGAACAGGCTGTTCTGGGAAGCTTGCTTGGCATCTTGATGATTGTGTTGGATCACTCATGAACCTTAAATTTTTATTTCATTTGTTAATGTTAATGTAAATATTTAACCAAAAGGTTTACTCAAACCTCTTTTTCTTTCTAGAATTGTATGAAGTGAAAGGTATGTTTTGTGCTCCAGTTGCAAAAATGGGTCACTGCGGATCTCTTTGGACCAATTTGTTACTACTGTGCTAAAAGTGGGTGGGATAGACTCGTTCATTAAAGTTATACAATTCAAATGGGTAATCTATCTTATCATTCCTCCATCACTTTTCATTTTTTTTTTTTAATTTTTATTTAGTTATAGTCATTAAATAACTTTTTGAACACTAAAATATAAGAAAGAGTTAAAATTAATAGGGGTATCATGCTCTTATTATTTGTGGAGATATTTTTTGTGAGTATGAAAAAGTTTATTAGTGTTTTCTTTGTGTTTCTTGAAGTTCAGATTGTTATGGTTGCTGAGTTTTATGGAATTATACATGCTATGCAGGAAACACAAAAGATGAGACTTACTAATGTCTGTCTTGAATCTGATTTTGCCTTGATTTGTGTTACATTTCCTGCTATGACTAATGTTCCGTGAATGTTTCGTAATCGATGAAATACTTGTCTTAATTACTATGGAAAAATCAGGTTTAGGATTACTTTCGTGAAGAGAATGTGTGTGTTGATAAGTTGTCTAATTTAGGATTTATTCATAGAGAATCATCTCATTGGTATAATAGGCTTCCATCTAGTTTGTTTTTAGAATTCTTTATGAATAGATATAGTTTACCTATGTATCGTTTTTGTTAACATAGGTTTTGATCTAATCTCCCCATATTTTTATATTTTTTTTAATAATAATATTTTTTTATGTGATAACAAATGATTGTTGTTACTTTATGTGTCAACCTAACTAGAATATCAAGTTGCATAGTGATATTTAACATAAAAATTTTATAAAAAAATATTAAATTTTAATATTTTAATTAAAAATATTTAATATATAATAAAATAAATTAGTTATTAATAATAATTTAATGAATCATATAATGTATAAATTAATTAATATAAATAAAATAAAATTATATATAAAATATTGATATCAATAATGGATGAACCAATAAATATTGTTAGATTTAAAAATTTAATTTAACCGACATAAACTCTTAAATGGAGGCGAATTTGCGGATTAGGGCAGACACACCGGTACACTCTACCATCCCAATTCTCTTGAGAGTTAATTCTCCTCACTATTATTCAATATTCATTTTATGATGTGGTGGTAAACTTATGTCAATGATTCTATGTATAAAAAGAAGTTACTCTTATTTTAAAAGAAATTGCTGGTATAGGCTTATTTATTAAAAAAAGATTTTTGTGCAGAGAAAAAAATAGGGATGATGAGGCCACACCAACCCATTAAGGGAGATGGAGGTGGCTAATCGGACCAAAACTATAAGCTTCCAAGTTGGCTGCGTATACGTGAGTTTGCAACCTTTGACCCGTGTTTCAGAATTTGTCTGCTTCTTTGTTTTGCTCTCAGTGGGTATGAGCACATTGGTTAGGTCAATTTGTTCATACAATCATTGCTTTTTATCAAAAGTCACATGTGTTTGATAAAATAAACAAGTTAATTTTTACCTTATTTAACTAGAGTTGGTTGAGTAAAATAGATCTAATAGTTTTTAAATACTCCTTCACAAAGTTTGAGCGCCACAACAACACGATGAATGTTCATTAATTTAGACCATGTTAATTTATAAAAATTATTTCATATCATTTTTCAATTTTTTATTTGTACATAACTTGATTTTAGTTTTTGTTGTTTTTCCTTTATGGAAATAAAATGTGATTAAACTCGTCTAAAATAAAGATTATTTCATTAAATTTCTGATTCCAAATTTGAATCTGAATATTATATTGTGTTAAATTTATAATTTATTTTGGAAGTCATAGCATTTTTGGTGAACTGTAATAAGATTACCTTTGTGAAGAATATATGTTCTTCTATAAAATAAAATAATATATATATATATATATATATATATTTGGAGTTTATAAGATGATTAAATTGTTTTCAAGTTATTTTATAAATTTTATTGTTTATCTTGTTAACATATTTAATTTTCTATTGTAAATTATTGGGCTTTGTTTCTTTGATCAAACTTTCCTTCTTTATTTTACTCTTTAATATACAAGTGAATAAAAATTTATTTTATATTTAGTTTTCTCTACCAGTAGGTTTATCAAAACTTTTTTTTCCATTACGATTACGTATTACGTACTCTACATTAAATCATCACAAGTAAGGAATATTCATCATCTTCATTTACTGTAATATGGTATCATGAAGAGCTCTGCTGCGCTTCTCTGATTTTTATTTCCCTCTTTATTGTTCTTGGTTATTTTTTTGTTTTTTTTTTCTTTCTTTAAATCCTTGTAGGCGATGGCTAATGCAAATCCCACACCGGCTTCCTCTTCAAATGGAAACCCTACACTGATGCCCCTTTTGGAACCGTCGATGAACAATTTCCTATACTTACACCCAAGCGAGAATCCCGCAGCCTCGTTGGTGTCGCCTGTTCTTGATTCAACAAACTACCATTCGTGGAGTCGGTCCTTCATCACTGCTCTTAGTGCCA
>Ga0123342_1002433_pt1 | contig 30919 bp, 14 predicted proteins | sample Turbeawhitnodule_FD_89960 | JGI IMG/M metagenome (GOLD analysis project Ga0123342, IMG submission 89960) | Root nodule microbial communities of legume samples collected from Mexico - Turtle bean Mexico white nodule | ecosystem: Host-associated > Plants > Roots > Nodule | place: Mexico: Nepantla... | reverse complement strand
TCAAGGTCTCTTGCTCTTCCCTAGCCAACCGAGCATCGTTCCGGGCCTCGTCCACAGCCTTCAGAGCATCCTTCAATGAAACGGTCGATTCACTAAGTTGCGACTTCAATTTGGGAATCGACACCGTCTTCACTCTCTTTAACTCATTCCCGATGGCCCTACCCACCACGGTCGCGCGACACTGCAGCTCGACCATTTCTTCAATTAAATCCAAGGTGGGGATGGCTGCTAAGGTATCCTCGTCCTCGGGGCGCAAGTCAAATTGCATGGTAGGGGCCACCCTCACGGACGACCCCAACATACTAGTAGGACTGCCCAATGAAGATCGAGCGTCATTGCGGGGTGCCTTCGCCGGTCGCCCCCTTTTCTTACCTTGAACGGGAGCGGCCACAACTTCGACCGGAACGACCTCCTGCTCGATCGGCTGTGGCACAATCCCAGCGATGGTAAGTGTTGTAATAGTATAAAAATGATTCGGCGGTCGGCGTGAGGCCAAATATTTTGCAGATAATTCGAAAGGCTTGTAAAATGGCCCACGAATTAGGGTGCAGCTGGGTCGGTGCAACATTCAAAATCTTAAGAACATTCACAGTGAAGTCATCAAAGGGAAAACTCATATGCAAGTGGGAAAAGAAAGTACTATACACAAAGAAAAAGTCATGAGGAGCATTCTCCCGACCGTGACAGACACGATCGGTCACACCACATATATCAACACCCAACGCCTCGGTCGGACAATCTGGTGCTAGAAAATTCTTATGGACAGCAAGAAAATCATCTAAGTCGTCCGAAGACTTTATTTTACTAGGGATTTGGAGGACAGACGGATCAACCCAATCATAGCTTGGGCCGTCCGACGACTGACTCGCACCGCTAGAAGCAGTACGGGCCATCGACGAATCTACAACATTCGAAGACTCTATAGAAGAAGGCATGACTAACCTTGAATGAAGAAAATGACACGGGCAACAAACTCAGCACTCGGCTATCGGAACAAGCAATGTAAGACTAAGAGCAAGTGAAATTTAGAAACCCTCAAAAGTTCAAATGAAGCAGTATTTATAGGGTGAGAAGTGAAAGAAGAAAACCCCAACACTCGTCCAGCACTGTCAAATCAAACCCAATCCAACGGCTAAACGCATTCGGCAAATGAAACGACACGCGATCCTCGCCGTTAAAAGCATCACGATGGGACAGCCTCTCGAAATCGCAACCCTGCCATGCGTCACATCTCTGCCACGCATTTAATAATGCCAGCTAGCGAGCACCACCCTAAAAGTTTCATGCGTCTTATACGACTCTTCGGTCATCCATGCCCTCGAGCCTGGGGGCAAGTGTACCGGTCGGCGTCGAACGACCGGGTGGTTTACGTTGATTAAATCTAATTAAATCCACTACGATTGTTTCGCGTGAAGTGGAAAGCAGTTACAACGACCATTGACTAAGTCGAAGCACATCCTCTGGACCACTCCCTGGCCCACAGGACCAAGGCCCAAGTCAACTTACTAAAAGAGACGTCTGAGGGGGAAAAAAGGTACGTTTTCATACTATCAGAGAATTCTCACTTGGAAACATTGCTGACTTGAGCGTCGGAGCGTAATCGCAGTTACCGAATTATTCTTGTCTTCTCTTAAACTCTGATTGTTCTTCTTGGAAGTTCGAGAGGGTGTGGTACCTGTAAAGATACACTCCGACGTTCAAGTTAGATAAAGTTAATTTAAGTGATCTCACTACAAGAAAATCATAAAATAGAAACCAATATTTAGAGAGCAAAATAATTAGTTACAATAGTAACTAAATTAGAGACAATTTTAGAAACTAAAAAAAAAATAGTTTCTAAATTAGTTTCTATTATTGTGAAATAGTTTCTAAATTGGTATCTAATTAGCTACCAAGGTTTTAACTACCAATTATTTAGATTCTAAATTTGGTAGCAAAAACCTTAGTTACTAATTAGATACCAATTTAGAAACCATTTAACAATAATAGAAACTAATTTAGAAACTAAAAATTTATTTAGTCCTTAAAATGGTCTCTAATTTAGTCACTATAGCAACTAATTATTTTTTGTCTCTAAAATTGGTTTCTATTTCATAATTCTTTTTGTAGTGTCTAGTTCAAATCTCAAAATAACATTAACTTTCACCGTGAGAGACCCCTCTTATTTATACTATTCTAGTAGACTTCATCCGATAAGAAGGATTAAGGCAGACCCCAATGAACATTTGATTACACTTTATAACCCCTAATCGGGATTAACGCTCTTAACTTGTAATGTGACGTGAGTATTGCTTTTCACTGAGAGACCACTAGACCATCTGGGTAACCGACCATTTGGACTTCTAGTTTCCACTGGAGAGAAGCTTTGTTGCTGAGCAACACTTTGAAGAATTCCAGTAAGGTTTTATCGTCTTGAGAGAGCCATGTGATTTCCATTTGCCACTAACTTGCTGATCAATGTTGATTGAAGATCAGACGTGTGACCATGAGTCATCATTTAATATCAAGAGGGACCCATAATCTATTATAGTATCGGATATGTCGGTTAAAAAATACGAATTATTAACATTATCTATATATAAAAAATTATTAAATAAAAATAAATAATATTTAAATATTTATAATTATAAAAATTAATTTTATATCAAATTTAAAAAATAATATTTATTTTTATTTTTACTTTTATTTTTATTTTTATAATTAATATTAAGTACTCTTGATCTAAACAAAAGTGATTCGAATTTTTTCATCATCGTCTTATAATATTTACGTTAAAACAAACACGATGTAAGCAAACGCCTTTAAGTCATAGAAATTTCAAAAACTTTTACCATGTTTAATTGTCATTAGAAGATTTTCATAAGTATATTTGGAGCAAGACAAGAAATACAACAAAGATCAACCTTGTATGAAATATGTTTAGGAGAATTGAATTATAACCCAAACATAGATGTGTTTGGGTGAGGATTTCAATTTGATCTAAAGGTTTGCAAACTAAATGTATGTTAGATGTTTTATTTTAAAAATAAGTATATAGTAAAATTTATAATATCATATTTTTTAATTATGTAGAATAATTAATGCATTACTTGTGCACGTTTTGTTTGTGGATGAAAAAAAATAAAAAGTGGAATCTTTTCACGGAGCTAGAGATTGAGCTCGCTAGCTACTAAGCTAGGATTATTGCCCAATTAATTAATATTAGCAGGTTATCACTTTCGAACTCATCATCATTTATTCATTCTAGTTACTTCCAGCCCCCACTTCCCTTTTTTAACTTCAACTCTAATCATATACTACCAAATTTTAATTCGATGTTTAATACTTTACTATGCCGTGATATTTTTTAATTTAGTTACTCTTTTTACTAAATTAGTGTAATTTAATATATTATTTACGGAAACATGCAAAATTTAAATTTTTTAAAATAGATAAATTATTAAGTTCTTACTGAAAATCCAACATAATTTTAACTTTTTAAAAATTAAATCATGTCAAGTTAAAATAATTTTAACTTTTTAAAAACTAAATCATATTAAAGTAATACAATTTTAGTATATTTGAACTGAATTCATGTCAATATAATATAATCTTAGTATAATCAAATTACTTGACACAATTTTATTTTAAAAGATTAAAATTATGTTATTTTAATATTATTTACTTATTTTTTTATATTTTTTAATAAATTAACCTTTCAAATTATACTAATTTAATAAAACAGGATCTTTTTATGATATTTCTTTTAATAAGTTTCAATGAGAGTTGAACTATAGATATATATAAAAAAGAAAAATAGGTTGCATATATCTAGTGACATATCTATAATAATTTAATGTATGAATTACTTTACAACTTTCTATTTTTTTCTGTAAAAAAAAAAATATTTCAAAAATATCTTAACTCTTGTGCTATTACCAAATCTCATTACCTAATTACAAACCAACAAACCAAAAGAGCAAAATCCTCCAATAATTAATAATATGGCTTATTTGTGTTTGAAGAAATAAACTTCTTATAATGAAGATGGGTAATGCAGTGACTTGAAGCATTGAAATGAAACTGGGTAGTGTGTTATTATTGGATGGACAAGATGCAGGCACATCTGGTCTCCACCTTAGTACAATGTCCTTGTCAGTGATTAGGCATATGTAGTACACTTTTTGTTCTTGGAGAAATATATAATTATATATCTGAAGACATTTCGAAGTGGGAAAAACAACTAACTAATATGTAGCAGTGTGATGCAGTTACTATTGGTATTGATGATGAATGACACTGCAAAGTGGAAACTTATCTACAAGTGTGATTCTGATAGGATAAAGGGTTGAAAAGACAAAAAGCAATAATAGGGTGTTCTTTGAGGCACTTGAAACGGCTCTTGGTTCAGGTTCTGCAGTAAGGTCTCCCATGTCACCATCTTCTATCAACTCTGCAACACTAAATGCTTGCTTTGCTACTCATTTTTGTTTCACTTATTAGATATAGTGTGTAGGTATAAGTATAAGGTGTTTTTAACGTAAATACATATATCAATAAAAACAATTAATGAGTTCAATTAATTTGTTGATTATTTTTTAAATATATTTTTCATGTATTCAGTTTGTCTTTATTATTAATAAATTTTAAAATACTTTAGTCATTATTTATTAATAAAATAGCAATTATTCATAGTATTCAATAGAGACAAACGAAAAATGAAATTTAATATTGTATAGAACTATATAAAATATTTTTTAAAAGTGATCACCCATCTCTTTAGAATATGTGTTCTTATAATAAGACTAAATGGACGGTATATAATAAGACTAGAAGCTTATCTCTTTGTCTGTTTATACAATTGTTTTATGATATATTTTATTAATATAAATTTCTACGGCGCAGACGATGGGTATCATAGAATATTATAATCTCTTATTTTTTGAGTAAATATTATATATTAACATTATCTTGGAATATATAACTTTTTCATTTTTTTTTCTTGTGTATACCTTTTTTAGTAACGACATTGCACCAAAATGTATAAAAAATAAATAATTTTTCAAAAATTGTTACCGTTGGCACAAAATGATTTACTTTTATTCACTTATATTATAGATTTGAGTAGTTGAACAATTTTTTAATGAAAAAGCAAATAATTATTTTGGTGTCGAGTTAAATGATTTTTATGGCATTGTATTATTATGCAACTATAAACCAACACCTCTACAGAGAGTGGAACAATAAATTTGTTTTTAAAAAATATATAATAAAGTACATATTTCAGTAGATTGTTAAATCTGAAATATACAATATATAATATTAATATTATTTGAATTACACAATCTAAAACAAAAAAGTATCTTTTATAATATATACTTCATTCAAAAAACATTAGTACATTTTGAATTAATGCATTATGAATGGTATATTGTGAAATATATTATAAACAAAATCCTTTTTCCTCTAATATTTTTTTTTAAATTAAATTTATAAATAATAGAACTGATACATTTTATAATACAATTGAAAGTAACAAAATGTATAAAACATAAAATTGAAAATATAAATTTTATATTTTCAATTCAGTATTTTGGAATACGCAATTAGCCATCACCAACAGCCAACAAACAAAACAATCACGGCCACCGGTTATTTCCATATGGGTAAAGTCGTCATTTAACATTTATATATGGGGGTGTAGAAAGCAGCTCCTTCCATAGATTGACGTGCATGTTTTGCCCAAAACCGCAAAGCACAATGGGAAGCCCAAGCCCACCACTCTTCTGTTCGAATTCATATTTTGGAGAACAAAATTATAGACCAACATCTTACATGATACTTCGTGATAAAAAAAATAGTTATTATTAATTATATAATGTGATAGAAAGAGAGAGATAAAATAAGATTATAGATGTCTAGAAAATAGATTACAAATATTAAACCCCAACAACCTCAATTTGTTAAAATTAAGTTTATTTTATGTATCAATTTTAATATTTATTGAACTAAAGAATATATTTATTTAAAAAATAGTTAATGAAATTCTGATATAAAAGTATCTAGATTATAATTAAACAATAATATAATATTTTTTAAAATGATTTAGGCCTTTTATTTTCAAATTTGAGTCAGTCTAGTTATTTAGTTAACTTAAAAATAACACAATTATTATTTTTCATTATGTCATCATTTTAATTGACTAGAAAATTAAATGACAAAATACTCAATTTTAAAGTTAAAGGATCAAAAGAAAACTAATAGACTTTACGTAAAAAAATATCTCATTATGATGTATAAAAGGCCTCGTCCATAGAATTTTTATTTGTTTTATATTGTATTTAATAAATATAAATTTTAAAAACTATATATAATATATAATATCTGATTACCATGATCCTACCTAATGTAATTACTTATTTTATAATTCAAAACTTATTGTATTTTTATGAAAAACTTTAGTAACCAATTATTTTAAATGTAAACAAAAATGTGTTTACTATCAGTTTAATACCTTGAGATACGAAGCACTGCAAATAAAAAAAAAACTTTTTTATGTGATTTACATATACTAAAAAGTATGAATATTAATTTGAATAAATTTTTTGGAGTCCAATATAGATTATTTTTCAAAATCTAATTTATTAATACATGTAAATTCATTTCCTAACACTTTGTCAAGAAATAAGATTCCAAGTAAACATTAATTTCCAAGAATAAATTGTAATGATGAGACCCAGAATATATTATTTATTATTTGTTTATTATACAAGTAAATTTATCATGATTGGGGATGTAGCTCAGATGGTAGAGCGCTCGCTTAGCACCCGAGAGGTACGGGATCGATACCCTGCTTAGTTACAAAGATGAAAAAGTATTTAGGAATATGTGATTGAAGCATGTAGTGTGTCCTTGATAGATTGAGGATATATGTTGATATTTTATTTTAACTCTTGCATTGTATCAAATTTCTCTATTTTTTTTTAAATAAAGAAAGAACAATCTAAGCATAACTATTATAATGATAAAAAATGGTTAGAAAATATTTATGATTATAATTTTTTTTTTGAGAAAGGTAAAAAAATTAATATATATTATGAATTAATTCAATTTTTTAATATTTTTGTAATATGCAAATAATAGGACAATTAGTCCAAATAAAAAATATCACATATTTTACTAACAGACCTTTTAAAAAAAATGAAATAAAAAGAAATATGACAAGTATATTTATAGTTGACACACTCTTTTATTTGACCTACTTTTTTTCTCTTGTTTTTATTGAAAATGAGTTGCAATCGTCTGAGATAGATGAATGAGCTATTTAGGTGAGTTGACCTCTTCATTTAAAGATTGTTTAGCTTTGATGATGAAGATCGAGTGATGATCAAATTAGTAAGAACTTAGAGAGATATAATAATATTTAAGTGAATATATGAGATTGAGTGTATACTCCGTGAAGAATAAATCTATATTTATAGGTTTTTGGGTCTTGTGAAATTTTCAACAAGTTGGTTACAAAATATTGTGGTGATTAGTATGTTATCAAATATTACTAAGGTGATATGACATAATGAAATTTGGAGCAAAACCTATTAAGAGATGCGATTGGGAAGAACCATACATGTTGGTTGATGTGGGACCAAAATTAAAGCTTGGATGAAGTCATCTAGTTAGACGCCCGATCATTTCAACTTTGCGTGTAAGAAAATGAGTTTGTAGATTAACCTTCCTTTTATTTAGTATGCTGCAACATAAATATACTTCTGTCTAATTATCTTTCCATTCATTTCATTCAACACTTTACTGGTCTCCTCGGGAGTAGAGAAAGCAACAAAATCACAACCCTTGCTACATCCAAGAGTATCAAGGATTACTTTAGAAGATGTTGTTGTTCCAAACACAGAAATAAAAACATTTGGATTTCTCATGTACTTCTTTCATGACCACATCACTATTTATAGGACCATAGGTATTAAAGAGTTGCTTAAGGTCTTTCTCAATGTATGTTTCAAAAAAGCTTTTCATGTACACATTAGTGAACTTTGGTGATCCATTAATGAAGTCCTTTCCTGACTTCGAACAAAAAGCCCAACATAGACCTTTTTTTATCATTTATTAAGATGTCATTCCATATTTTGTTAGCATTTTGAGCATACTCATCATTGTCAAACTTCATAAATTCATACCTTTAGATTGACCATTCTGATCAGCTGCCACCTTACTACATAACACAAATCCAAATGCAGAAAAAAAGTGTCAAGCAGTACCTTATTATCTATTAATGTGTCCAAGTTCTTAGGGAACACATTTGCATATGCACTTTTCTTGATGATGATATCACGTTGAGAAAACATAATACAAATGGGTTTTCCATTCAGGGGAGTGAACTTCAAATGTTTCATGGCAATAGCCACATCTTGAGCATTGGCAAAATTGACATATGCATAGCCAACCGAGGATCCCCTAGTGTAATCCTTTCAAACCATAATCAAAATCACTTGAGTCACTAAACATATTAGACAACTAACTCTATCACATTGGTGTGGAGATCCCCAACATATAAAGAGACACTACTAAATTGCGCACCATTCATTATTATGGTTGGAACCACCAAAGGAGCATAAATCGCCGTGACCATTATTTTTTTACCAAAACTCAGTCCTCCTCAAAACACACTAGAATACTTGTTAGAAAAGGAGATTAGGATTTTTTGTTGTTGTTTTGATTTTAGAGTATTGATCCTTGCAAAGGGAACACGAGTACCAAGCAGTGTGCTCTATGTTGGTGTGAGTGTGTTTGGATGCATGAGTGGTTTGGTCTTGCTTTAGTGTGACAAATTGTTAATTAAAATAGTTTTATCCGGACGCCATGGTGGGTGTCAATTGTTCTGACCTCAGATTGAGATAACATAGTCATAGTTAATCATTGTATTTGAGATAGTATTCGCTTTGGAACTTAGAGCTCTATTACATTTTTATCCTTAAAAAAACTTCTAAAAAAAGTTAAAGAAGGAAGATGTGTCTAAATTGTCCTTCATTCAATTTTTCCTTAATATCCACCATGTTTGAATAAATAGTCGTGATTGATTTTACTTTACAAAAAGTTTTTATGCTAAGTTGAAGTTGTTGAATTATTGAGCATTTGAAGTAAAGCTTTAGTTAACGGTTTGTAAAGAGCCACTCACAGGTGAGCACGGTCAGGAGATAAGAGAAGATTTACTTTAAGAAATTGATTTTTGCAAAAGCTTAATTCCAAGGCATTTCAGTCATTTCACGACTTATAAAATAGTAAGTGCAGCTGTGCAATTTTTCCACATATTTGTCAGGTCATGTACTTCTTTTTTTAAGGTCAATGGAGAATTCTTAACAAGAAAGCTTTTTCTACAATATTTTTGTTAAATTATATGCTTGATTTAATCCCCAACAGTTTTTCTGAAAGGTTAAGTGAATAAAATAAATATAAATTTCACTCGTGTATATGTCATTCTCTCTTTTATTTTTGAATGTAGAGAGTATGCGCAAAAGTATACATTATACATTAACATTCTGATGAAATCATGATAATTTGTTTGACTTAATACTGTTTCAATTTTTAATCCTATTAGAACATAAACTAAAGCTATGTAAAGTAATGTACAATTCATTAATATATGGGGATGTAGCTCAGATGGTAGAGCGCTCGCTTAGCATGCGAGAGGTACGGGGATCGATACCCCGCATCTCCAAATTTTCTTTCTTTTTCCCCTTCTTTTTTACTGTGATCATTTTATGACTTGAAGATAAGATAACAGAACTAACCATTTAGTCACTACTATGTATTCTGATCTTTTATTTTTTTCTGGCATTAGCGGAATAAATCAATCATCCAACGATGATGTCTTGTTTGGTTAAAGGCTTATTATAGCGCATTTGCTACCACGATATCAGTGTCTAAATGCAACAAAAAGGAAGATAATGTGTTAAAAGAACTATATCCCGTAATTGTGTACAAGAGAGGAACGTGTTAGATTGTACAAGATCAGATTTTAGTTATTTTTTGATAAATTTGATTTATATTTTGGAAATGACTATGGATACATTAAACATTCTGGTTTTATGCAGGGACTAAACGAATGAGTAAAATTAGTTCAGGGCCAAGGGGAAATTTAGATTAGAAGGATATATGAAGTAGTGGAGATTTGTGTGAGGTAGAATAGAGACTCGTAGAATTCTTCATTTTTCTATTGTTAAATTCTCGGGTACAAACTTTTCTACTAGTTAGCTAGCTACAGCACTGAACTCTTCGTCCTCATAATTGAACTATTATATATGCTTTGGGGTTTGTAGCCTTTGCACTGAATTTGAAGTTGCTACAAGTTCTTGATCAGCTCCGTGTTCACACTAGCATGTTTCTTCACTGAGGTGGGGAAAGAAGGAATTCACCATTGGACAATCGTAATTCAGATCAGCAGGTCTTGCAATTTTATGCCTTCATGTATATCAAACACCTCTTAGATCAAGAAACTCATAGACTAAAGTGATAGGATCATGATTCTTACCATTCTTGATCAATCAACATTTCATCAGTCAACCCAAACCCTCTCAGCTCTTCTTCATCATGATGCATCAGTAAGCTATACCTGTTCATGCGCTGCGCATTCCTTTTAGATTTCCAAAAGCTGTTAATGCAATAAAGTAAACAAAATGAATGAACCTACCTTCCACCATAACCCTTTTCCATGACAAGCATATTTCCATTGCCCATATTGTTGAGACCCTCGAACTGTTGAACCGTCCACTTGTACCACCTCATGAGGAACACTCGAAGTGTTAGACCGTGAGACACGATGACCAAGTTCATCTCTGTTTTCTTCTCCCCAGGTGGCTGATACCGTCCAATATTAATATCTGTTCTCAATGTCTCTCTGAATCCTTCAACCACAAGTATAAAACTCTGCATCAGTATTTAACATCATAACTTTGATTCCCGAAGAACATATACGGATTAATATTACCCGTGATTCTATCATACACATCAGCCGCGGATTCTCCATCAGGAAATCGGTAGAAGAAACGGCCATAAAGCTGCCGTAGTGCCTTTTCCACTCGCATCTTTTCTCTGTTTTGAAAATTCCCTTTTGAATCACCAAAACAATCAGTGAAATGAAGTGTGAAAAACACAGAGGAGAAAAGTAGCGAGTAGTTTAGCTAATAGTAGTACCTACCAAAGTCTTGTTCTCGAATGCGAGGCTCTTCTCTGAAGCCAGCGATTCTTGAACGTTGAAAGGGACGAGCGAGGTGCTGCAAGGTTTGAAGGGTCCTTTGATATGGCGACACGTAGAAGTAAACCTGCCAGTGTTGGCCTTGTTCTTTCTCAATCATTTGTTTTATCCTATTGCCACATGCCTCGGCTTGGTCCCTCCCTTTCCGAGTGAGGGATATCTTTGGATCGGGTATTCTTGTGTAGACGCTCTCATCCACGTTTCCTTCGCTCTCTCCATGCCTAACAAGGATTATCCTTCGAGGCCTGGGTGGAACAGTCACACTGGAAGCTGCAACAGAAGGGTTGCTCTGAGGAAGAAGCTTCTCTGAAACTCTGCCCAGCCCATTCAGCTGGAAGGGCTCTGTTTGGCTGTGGCAGCATTGGATTGGCGAGAACGTGCTTTTTCTGGAATTTGGTTTTGTATTAAGGCCTTTTGGTTGAGACAAGGGGAGAGATGCTGAGTATGGGAAAGGTATCACTGCCATGCTCTCGATTTGGTGGGTGATGATGATGGTAAATTTATTAGAACCACGTAAAATATAAAAGAAGAAAAAAATTCTATGTTCCAACTGCACATCCTCTCATTTTTCTTGAATTCCTTTAGCTGTGTAACTTGGTATTCACCTACCATAAATGTGATTACTCTCGAGCAATAACAGCCTCAGGTGTGTGTAGAGTGTTTGCGGTGGAGATGAAAGTATGTGTACTGTTATGGATGATAGTGAGACTTAGTCCCAGTTCTGACAGATCCTCACCATTGCATGACAAATGGCAACATACCATGTTGCCATGTTTTAGGAGAAGGGAAAACTTGTCGGGTTTCTTTTGGGTTTTGGGCCATCTTATTATGCAGAGTCATACTGCAAAAGTTTAGGGTGTTTCTTCCTGCACCCAACATTTTATTCTATGACCCACTATTCTTCATGTATACAGATACACTAGAATAACTTAGGATATAAATATTTGTCAATTACTTTAGTACCACTCAATTTCAGTTTGAAAAGTCTAAAATGCCCCCTAAATAAAATATATTCCGGTTTTTAGAATATGTTTCTGGATTATTTTTCTGGAATAAATTTTTTTATTACAGATTTCCATGGGATTTTGATTTTTTTTCCTTTTATTTCTGGAATACACTAATCTCTATTTTTTTAAATGTATTATGTTCTATTTTTTATTTTTTTTTTCAGAACACAATAATTTCTTATGAATTTACTTTTTTTTATATGTATTATTTTTCATGCTGGATTTTGATTTCCAGAGTGTAGGGGATTTTTAAAAATTTAAAACTATGTAGGATGAAGGTTCATAAAGATTGGATGTAGGAGGAGTTTGCCTAAATATTTTGTGGCAATTTCTTCCTACACCTAATCCATTGTGATTGACACTCGACGAACATTTTAAAATTCAATTGTACCCTTGTCATGTTTATTTTGAAAAGGCTTGTAGGGTGTGTTGATGTCCTCATATCTTCGCGCAACAATGGAGGACCTTCGCGCTCTTGGCTTCATCTTTGTTCAAGGGGTCCTTCCACTCAAAACTACGCTGCCGGAGAAATGTCAACCAAGATGCGAGGATGCGAACGATCGTGCGAGAGATGGTGTTGGGTGCAAGAATGGTAGAAACGAACTTGGGTGTATGATTGGTTGTAGAAATCACTAAACCCTAATTTCATTTTTATTAAGAGTAATTCGGTAATTTCACAAATGCTTGTTTGGTAAAAAATGCACCGTAGAAGCCTTCTTTAAAAGTAGGAAGAAAAGTATTAGGAACACATATTTTTGGAGGGGAGTTTTTTCCACCACCCTACATTTTTCTTCCTGCATGCCTACATTCTTCAAAATACTGAAAACATCTTTTCACGGTTTTGGATGATTTTAAAATAGGGGTTTCGTAAGTAAAGGTTATTTTCAGAATATGAAATCTGAACAATAAAAAATCATTCCTAGAATACCCTTTCCAGAACACATTTTTTATTTCCAGATTGATAAATCCATAATTAATAAAATATATTCCAGAAAATATGTTTTGAAAATATTCTGGAAAGAGCAATCTGGAAGTTATTTTTAAAAGGACTAAAATAGTCTTCTTTGAAAATGATGGGGGTGCAGGAAGAAAATTTTTAGGGTGCATGAAGAAACAGCCTCTTTTGGAGAAGCCAAGGCCCAAGCCTTTTTCAAAATATCTATACAACATTACCTTTAAGTTTACTCAAATTAAAAAATCGTTTAAAATAATATATGTATGAAATAAAAATAGCAAACAAAATATTAGTTATGAAAAAAAGTTAAGAGTTTATTTTATTGTGTCACTGTAATTTTTCAAATTAATACAAGCCTATTCTGCATCCCATTTTTTTTCCAACTGGAAAATAAAACCACTATTAAATTGGCAGTTGAAATGGTAGGAACGAATGAATGAAAAATATTGGAAAAGTCTTAATCTTTATCACTTTACTTTTTCTAGAGCTTTAGTCCTTTTTTTAAAGTTTAAAATAGATAAATTGAAAGAGAAATATTATGATCTGGCCAATTAATTTTTTTAACTCTTAAAAATATTTTTTTACTATTTTTTAAAATCAATAGTAATTCAATAAATAATATTAAAATAAATTAAATATTTTATTTTGAAATGTATTCATCTGACTATAGTAGTAGTTGCCCCAACTTATATATATCCTGAAGTTTTCTTTAAAAGAAAAAAAAAAGTAACAAATATAATTCTACAAAAATTCTAAGAGAATAGAAGGATAATTAAAAAATTGAACTCTTATTTTCCAATTAAAATTTATGTGGTTTAATTTTAATGCCGACTTCTATCATGGGGCTACTAAGATAAATTTATAATTTTACTGAAATAATAAACAAACACCTAAAGTTTTATCCTTATGTTGTCCATTAGATAAAATAATTACATCGATCATGCGACCACAAAAAATTAACATGAAAGAACTTTTCAAGTTAAGAAGTTATAAAATTATAAAAAAAATAACTCTAATAAAATATATAATTTATATATATTTGAAGATATTTATTTGTTATAAATTTTAATTATAATATAATTTATATATATATATAACATATTCATTTTAAATTTGACTTGTATAAAATAAATGTTTTTCTTATACAACTACATATATTTTTGCCTTTCTTTTTAGCGTCAAAGTAGAAAACTAGACTTTTAAACAAAAAAATTGAAATGATAAATTTCGAATTATATAATAGTTATTTGACAAAAAGAACAAAAACAAATATTTTGAAAAACCTATTTCAAAATTCACTATAAGCCTTAGAAGATTGTTGGATTAGGAATAAACAAGGTCCACATATATCCAATCTGAAACCACAACAATGAAGTTATTTGGAGTCCTCCTCCTTCAGTAGGTTTTCAGTTTCTCTGAAATCAAAATGCAAGAATAAGATACATGATTATACCGTATTAAGAATATCAAGTATCGAATATTAAATCTGACTTGAACATCGAAATACTTTTCACAGAAACTATCGGAGTCTGAACTTTACAAAAATCGAGAGGTAAAGCACGGAGAAGAAAGGAAAATACCCGTTTTAAGAGGAAGGAAAAAACAGCAAACTGGTAGACTGAAGAGTAGTTTCAATAGTTCTCTTAGTTCCAATCTCATTCTAGAACCTGAAACTAATATTGTTTCAGTCCATACTTCTTTCATATTCGATACATATTTGTGTTGTCTGTAAAAGCTGTGCATGGAGCAAATTGAAGAAGTTGCAAAGCTTTTTCTTGGTCCTCCTCGTCTTCATCCATGAACTGATTTGCAAGAAGGCTCGTTTGTATTCGTTAGGGACAGAATCTATCTTGGCAGAGGAAGCTTGGTTGGCTATGACGTTTTGTCGTTTTCCATTGCTCTGCTGTAACGCTCAAACCACTATGCATGCATGCATAGCCTTGTGGGGCCCTCTCCTTTTAGCCTTGTTTTCTGTCTGTTACCCTAACACCTTTAAAGCCTTCATCCTTAATTCAACCAAAAAATAATAATTAGCAATAAAAATACACTCAGATGGACCAACAAGGATAACTGCAACATCCTTGGACAAACACGGACCATCTTTATAAAACTCTCAGTTTCAGCTGCAAAAGAAAGACCTTAAATCCATTGTAATGTCATTTTCGATGGAGACATCTTTTGCTACAGAAAAATAAATATAAAAATATACCTATAATAACGAGTGGATAGATATGAAGAGAAAGATCAGAACAAGTCAAAGTTAGTGTAAGGATGTGGACCACTTCCTCGCTACGGTCGGTTGGGTAGAGGACCAGCACTATATGTTTCCTAAATTTCATATTAATAATCTTAAATTTCATGTAAAAATTTCTCTTAAATGCAAAATTAAGTATGAGAAATAACAACGTTTATTACGAAGTGAACTTTAAGTCTAACTTAATCCCATAAAATCGGCTCATAGGATTAAGTTAGGTTTAAAGTCTACTTCCGTAATATGGTATTAGAGTCATTTCGAGTATATCTTAGCAAGTGTTTGTGTTGGGCCTATCGTGTCACCCGCTATCGGACCACCCATAATATATAGTCTCACGCACGAGCAGTCTCAGCGTAAGGGGTGTGTTGGAGATCCCACATCGACTAGAGATTAGAGTCTTTAATAGTATATAAGTGGATACAAACCTCACCACATTAAGCCGATTTTATGGGGTTGACTTAGATTTAAAGTTCACTCTGTAATAACATTAATGTTAGAGTCAATCACCGCATATGAAATATTATCCATTTTGGAGATTTTGACCTCGACTCTTAAACGATATGAGACTATATATTAATGATACCGGAACAAGTTTAAATTTTACTTCTTGAGCCAACTATATTTATTTTTTACACAGTGAAACATGTTTAAGAGGTTCAGGATGAATTTAAGATTGGTTTTAATTAGGTTTGGTTAATCGGAAACTTGAATTATTCATCAACACACGGTTATAAGCTAAGAGATGAAAGGAACGTGTTGTGTGTTGTGCCTTGTGCCCTCGGTAACGAGTAACGACCCAAAGTTGATCTTCCGCATAAATCCAAAGTAAATTAAAGAAAATAAAGAATGCAATAACATTTTCCATATTACTTATTTCATTAGTTAATTAGAACAATTTGTTGAAGAAATTAAAAAAATATTTAATAACAATATAGAAATCTTATTATAATCATAAATAAAAGTCTTTAATTTACACCTTGGTTTTTATTTTCATACAGAAAGCTTGAAAAAATTGTTCTTGAAGGCGAAGATGAATGGTAAGGAGTTGCTGATAACAAACGCCAATATTAGCGCTACGTTTGAAACGAAACAAACAAGGAAGAACCGAGCGCAAAGGAAAAATTTGCAAATTCATATTCTTTTTGCCGTTGGTATTGTCTCATGTAAGAAAGAAGTGTAAAAAAACTACGTGGGACAACCATTTTTTAATAATCTTTTCACTTTGGAGTGAAATATAAAATTAATCTTGTGAATTAAAATATCCAATTATGTTTTCCTATATACTTTATGAGTTATTTCTCTTCTTTTCTTTTTTAACTATGAGAAATTAAATACAAATATTTGACGTTTCTTTTCATATAAAAAGTATAAAAAAAAACTACAAAAATAATCTTACTAGCTTTCTATTTCTTTTTCCTTCCTTTTTTTACGTTTTCTTTATTTTTCATTATTTTCTTCCATTAAATTATCCAATAAGTAGTATCAAAACTAATAATTTGTCTTGACGATGATGTTCAAAATAAATGTTAGGACTATGATACCTAACAACATTTAATATTATATAATTTATTTTGTATCAAATTTTATAATTTAGAAAAAAAATATATTAATAAGTGAATTTTAAGTCTAATTAAATCTCATAAAATCAACTTATAAGGTAAGGTTTGTATCCACTAAATATATTATGAAATGTCTTTATCTCTATTTGATGTAACCAACTTATAAGATGAGATTTATACCTACTTATATATTACGCAATATCTTTATCTCTAGTTTATGTGAGATCTTCAACACAAATCCGATAATGAATGATATGATAAGTCCAACAAACTATCACTAAGATAGATTTAAGATGAATTTGATATCATATATATTAAGGAGTGAACTTTAAAACTTTAAATTTAGTTATATATTACTATAAGATATTCTGATATTATTATATATGATGGATGAGGTGGTCTCCAACAAGGTTGTCTATCAGTTACCAGTTTCTTCCAAATTAAACAAATAACTTTTAATTTTATTAAGTAGCTCTTAACTGTATTTATTACCTATTTTTTATTTCATATTTTATTTATTTTCTATTTTTATTCCCTCATTTTTTTTTCCACTTCAAAACTAACCAGCACCAGTGTGTATCCCAGAAAAGAGTTGATTAGTTATAGTTTGTTCAACGGTAAAAGCATTGAAATAATCTTAAACATTAACTATAAAATTAAGGTTTAATTAAGATTTTTGTCAGTGTCAAGTTGACAGTGTATGTCAGGAGCGTTACGTCATGCCATGTCATTACAATATTAGAAGAGCTGAAAATGTTACATAAAACAATTAAAGAAATTACATAAAAATAAAAAAAAATAAAAAATTGACGTGTTTAAAAACTAAAAAATAATTAACTCCTAAATATAATTGAAAATTAGAAAAAAATTATAAATTTAATAAATATAATAATCACGCAATTTATCATCCATTATTTAATTAGTCTTTGTTTGTTCACCATTTTAAGATTGCTTACACACTTTGTATAATTTCTCACACTTCATATACGTTACTCATTCTCTCTTTCATCACTCACAATAATCAATATAAGAAAATGTGGATTATTATGATGTAATATTTTTTACTTAAGATTTTATTTTACAACAGTTTTCAATTAAATTGGATATTTAAGGTTTGAAATTGTTTTCTCAAAATAAGTCAAACTTTTTCGGTATGTGCATTTTTTTTCAAATATTGTGATGTATCTTTCTTTTTAATAATTTGTTTCATATATATATATATATATATATATATATATATATTAGTTTCAATATTTTTTTTAAATGTGGTCTTTACATGATGATTAAAGATTTTAACTTATAGAAATGGTTATGGGAAATAAACTTAGATAAAAAAAAAATTATTGGATAAAATATTTATTTCTAAATCAAAAGCTATATTTTATAGTTTGGACATAATACCTTTTACTTAATAGTGTGTTAGAATGAGTATTGAGATTTATAATAATTTGACCAAAAATTTAAAATTCGTCAAGAGATAATTGATATGTTTCACAATAATCTCTCTTATTGTGAATTAAATTTATAATAAATATTTTAATATTAATTTATATGATTTAGTTTTAACTTGTGGTATATATTTCTATTTATTTTGAGATAATTGATGCAACTTGTAGAGTTAATTTATACTGAAAAAACTTGATTGAACCTAAAATATATATACTAATTTGTTTGATCTGTTACTTTTAAAAATCATGGTGCGTAAAACATATCGGTTAGTTTGAATAATATACTACCTCTTTGTTTCATATTTATTGATGATGTTTTAGTTTTTTTTTTCTTTTATTTAATTTGTTTTCTCCATTTTTAAATTCCGTTATGTTTTAACACATACTTATATTTAACTATTGCTATTATAATAATATATAGTTCACAAAAAAAAATATTTTTAATTAAAAAAAAAGTATGTATTACATAATCTGAATCTATGAGTATTAATTTTAGGAATCAAGAAATATGTAATAAGTTGTGTAGTAATAAAATGTGTGAAGTTTTTTATGAGAAGAAATTGTGATCTCATTATTACTGATGCTTTTTTAATGGGATAGTTATTGCATGTTGGAAATGAATGATGCTATATTTTCATATTATTACTTATATGATTGATATACTTACCGAATTTCTTTACAAAAAGAAATATATATTGAAAGTGACGTACGGTTTTTTTGTTTTACTTCTTTTTACATATTTGTTCTCTCTCAAACTCCATTTTAGTATTATGCATGATAATATAAAGAACAGATGCTCTCAAGCATCTGTCGTCAGAGCGTAGAAAAATTAGCTTTCATATTGGAGTTTATGGTGAAAACCAAAAGGAAGAGAAAGAAGTGAAGCATATATAATAAAGGGTTGCTTTCATAAGACTTGCCTCCTAAGGAAAACCTTCTACATGTAACCATAACCATTCACAATTTTAACAAATTAAGGGGTTCAATTCAAGAATCTCATTTATGAGGGGATGAAATTAAAACTTATTAATTCATAATTTTTGTTCTATGTTTTAATTACCATTATATAACACGACACAAGTTTTGTATTTATCCTATATGAGCTATGTTCAATGAAAACAACTCTAATATGTTATATAGAGGCATCGAGAATCCCGCAGAACAGTTGCTATGCTATTACTAATTTAATTTTTTGGTAAAATTAAAAAAGCTATAACAGATTACAATTTGTAATTATGTCAATAGTTTATATGTAACGATATATACTTTTATCTAATTATTGACACTGAATATATGTAAAAATTATTTACCATTAGTGTTTTGATTTTAAATAGTATTTCTAAAAGGCAAAGGCTTATAATTATCTAAATATTCAAAAGTATTTATATATTACGAAAAATAAATTAATCAAACTCATAAAATTATATGTAAATATAAATTAAAAGTTAATAATAACTTAACTGCATACAAAATATTAATTATTCGTGCATATTTTAATATGAAAAATTATTTAATACGTGCAAAGTTTTCATCCAAATCATTGTATATCTAGTTAATTTTTTTTGGGAAGATGTGAATATTGTTAACACTTTTATTCTTATTGATAAACAGTTAAATTGAAATATTAAACGTGGTAGGAGGGTTAGAAATAGTTAGTTTTGCTCTATCTTATTTGACGTCAATTTTAGTGTTACTGTGGAATCAAAATATTATTTTATATTTTTGAAGTTCCTGTTGAGTGACGTACGCAAGACACTTTGTTTCGTTAACTGCCTTATCATTTGTATTGACTTTATTGGTGTCGGTCAGTGCATGCTCATGTTTCGTCGGACTAAGCAAATAAAACTGCCCCCGCAAATTGCGCTTATTACATGCACTGTTACTTTTCAGTTTAATATTTTCATTCTGGTCTCATTTGTAGACTTAAGGTTCATGTAATGTAAATCCTGAATTCGTGAAAACTTACTGATTCTATTCTTCAACATGGTTAGAATCAACAGAATTAATTTTTTTTAGGTTCATCTACCTTCTTTCTTTAAAAATATAGTATTGTATTTTGTATTTGGAAGGAGAGAGAGATATTTAAGTGAGAATTCAATGTTCTGTACTTGATTTTATTAATATTGGATGATAACATATTAGATTTTTATAATTTGTGTTTATTTATATAAATATCATAGATATTTTATTATTGAAATTAATTAAAGATTTAGATTATGATTAAAAATATATTATTTAATATTTTGATCATTAATTAATTTTATTAATTTTTTATTTAGATGTAAGACTGGATATTAAATTTTAGATGTCGTACGGACCGACTGATCAATCTTAACTTAATGTTTGATTCTAGATGTCATACGAATTTGAGAGACCGATAGAGATTAAAAGTACAAGTAAAAATGCAAATTAGGATTTACTAAAGTGAATGGTTTTTGATAGTAGAGGAAAAGAATATTGTTATTGTGTTTGTTAATGATGAGAGTATTTCCCCTTCCCCTTTTGTGTCATTCTGAAATTCAGACACCATTGATCCTCTGATTAAAAAGTTGAGATTTTTGTATTACATATGCATGCCCTCTGGCTTCAACATAACAGTGAGCCTAGTATAGGATTAGGATGGTCCTAACCACTAAGGGCACATATATTCTAATGCTGCTCGATCTAATAGTGTACGAATAAAGAAAAAAAGCTATTTTTATATGCATAAAGATAAATAAATGTGAAGGTGTGGACCACCCTATGGTTCGTAGCTTGGTTCAGTGGCATGTAACTACAAGTTTCAAGCCTGTTCAAAAATGTAGGTGCTGTTAATGAAGTCTCAGACTCGTACCTAGTCTTTTACGCACACAATCCCCCACCATTTGTGGAGTCCCTAGTAGATCCCTTTCACACGCTCACAAACTCTTCGAAATTTAAAAAACAAGCAAACCAAGAGTTGTTTTTTACATAAAAAAATGTTGTTTTTGAAAAGAATGTTGGAGCTTTTTCATTAATTTTTTGGGTACGGAGAATGTGTTGTGGTATGATTGGTCGGATAGGAATGTAGCTTGAATTGTGTAGTCTCTCCTACATTATTAACTTGACTCTCCCAGGAAAAGCACACAGAAGTCACAGAGACATTAATTAAAATAAAAATGTTGGGTGAAAGTTACGTGGGGCAAAGGAACAGGCAACAAACAATAGAAGTTTTATTGAAAGAAAAAAAAAAAGAACAGAAGGATGAGGAAGCATGCGCGGAGTGCGCAGTGCACCCCAGAGGGAAGAGAAGAAGAGAGAAGTGAGAAAAGGGATAGTGAGGTGATGGGAAGAGAAATTTGGTAAGCGGCGGAGAAAGCTACCCTAACTGGACCACTTGCTTTTTACTACACAAACATTTAAAGCTCTCTTCTCTTCACCACTTTCATCCTTAGCGCGTGCCTTTACAAATTACAATATCTCCCTCTATTCTCTCCTCCTCTTTATTCAATACACACAACATATCAAATCACTTACACTATATTTCCAAACTTTATTCAAATTAAAACCCTACCTATATTTTAATTGGTTTAAGCTATGTTTAGGGTTTGTATTTGTATATAAAGAGCATGAGTTAAAATACTCTAAATGTTTCATTATATATATAAAAAATTATTGCTGAAAAAACAATATAGTAAACAAAATAAAGAGTATCACCACTATAAATTTTTTATTAAATAGTAATCAAAATTAGAAACTAAAAATACTATATTAACTAAATTAAATATTATTTTAGAGACTAAAAATTATTTATATCTAAAGTGATTTCTATTATTAATAAAAAATTATAGAATAGTTTCTAAATTAACTACCAAGGTTTTAACTACTAATAATTTAGATTCTAAACTGGTCTCAATTAGTCTTTTAGAGACTAATTTAGAATCTAAAATATTAGTAGGTAAATCCTTGGTAGCTAATGGTTAGATACCAATTTAAAAATTATTTTATAAATTTTTATTAATAATATAAACTACTTTAGATACCAATAATTTTTTTTAGTTTCTAAAATGATCTCTAATTTAATCCAATAACAACTAATTATTTTGGACTCTAACATTAATTATAATTTGATGATTTTCTTGTAGTGCATAATTGTTCGATAATATTTAATTTTAATAAGAAAATATTTGTTAGTACACCTTTGATTTCACATTTTTGAAAAAATATAAATGAAGTGACAAATATTAGTGATTGGATAGGTTAATTGAGAATTTTAAAAAATAAGTCATAAATAGTGTAATTAAGAGAATCTAACCCTCAAATAATAACATTTAACATAACTAAAATAATAAATTTTTTTAATTAGATAAAATAAATAATGATACCAATTCAAAGGTTTTACTAAAAGATTATGTCAATTAGTTAAATTCAATGTTAAATAAATAATAATTTATCATATCATTAATGTTATTGACTTTGTTTAAATCCAAACAATAAAAATAACATTTTACAAAGTAAAATAATTAAAAAAGAAATAAAAATAGGTTTTTACTTAAAAATACTAAAAAAAATAACCTTTAATTAAATTACTTACTAAAGTGTACCCTTAAATGTGCTTGACTTCTTCCAAACATATGTTACTTCTTTATAAGTAGTACTTTAGGATTTTAAATATAACACTACAATAAAATTATTAAATAAAAATCAATTTTAGAGATAAAAAATAATTAGTTGTTATATTGACAAAATTAGATACTATTTTAGGGACTAAAAAAATTATTGATATTTAAATTAGTTTTAATTATTGATAAATAGTTTCTAAATTGGTATCTAATTAGATACCAACTTTAGAATCTAAATAATTGGTAGTTAAAACTTAGGTAACTAATTAGATACCAATTTATAAACTATTTATAAATAATAGAAACTAATTTAAATATCAATACTTTTTTAGTCTCTAAAATAGTATATAATGTAGTAACTATAGAAACTAATAATTTTTGTCTCTAATTTTGATTTCTATTCAATAATTTTTTTTGTAGTGTAAACACTTAATACACTAAAAAAATTATTAATAATTTAAAAATAAAAAAATAATTAATCATTATATATTATTAAGTTATATTTAAAATAGTTTTTATTAATAGTTAAAGTTTATAAAATAATTTATAAATTAATAACTAACATTAGTTATTATGATTTCAATTATTAATTATTTCAAATTACAAATTAGTCTCTTATTTAATATTAATTTAAAATTTAAAGAAATTAATAACTAAAATAGGTATATTTAGTATTAAATATTAATTTAATTTTTTTAAATTTTTATTAATAATAATATTTGTAATAATTTATAAATTAATATATAATTTAATCAATATAATAATTAATTATTTTTATTTAATTTTTTTAGTGATACAAAAACATGAATAAACAACATAAGCTTCCAACCATAAATTTAAAACACATTAAACGATAAAAAAAATATTATACACTTAATTATTTTTTATTTCTTCTTTATTAATTTAAGCAGTAAGTACGTTCGTTTTTTCAAATTTATTTAGTCAAATTAGCTTTTTAATTTTAAATTTGACAAATTTTAGTCTTGTTGTCAACTTTCTTCAACTTACAAATTTTACATTAGTAATTTCTATCTAAGTGTTTTGGGACGTTTAAATTTAAGATGTGAAATAACTATAAAAAGGTTAATTAGAAGTTACGCATTAGGTTAAATTTCAACCAAAATTGAAAGTTTATGGTTGGGCGTGATATTTGGTTGGAAATGAAAAGTTTTGAAATTTAAGGTGTTTAGATTTTAGATTAATGCTCATATTATTATTTGTTCTGGATTTTTTTTATTTGAATTAGTTTGATAAATTAAGTCCAATGTGTTTCAATAAAATTGAAAGTTAAAGTTTTATAATTAACTAGATATCATTTTATAGAAATTATTTATGAATGATAAAAATTAATTTAAATATTAATAATTTTTTCACTTTTTAAATTAGTATCTAATTTATTTAATATAACAAGTAATTATTTATTATCTATAAAATTTATTTTTATTTAATGATTTGTTGTAGGGACTATTTTTATAAACTACATAAATATTAGTATCTAAAATAATTTATATTATTAATAAAAATTTCTAATTTTGTTATCAGCAATAAAAATAAAATTATTTTTAATAATTTCTGACTCATGTTTATTTGTTTCTTACGAGATTTGTTAAGAAAACGTCTTTTACTCCACATAAGAAGTATCAAGATAATTGAATTGAGAATGATGCTACTAATATATCTTTCTAATTTTTACAGTTCACTCATATTATGGTCATGCAAATATTTCATTGTCAGAATTGTGCAGCCACAATGAAAGTTTGACACATGAGAACATGTGGTGGAAATTATGTTTGAATGATAGATATTTTTTTAATGTGTGCTTTTTCTATTATCATAAGAAACATTTATTAGTAATTTTATGAATGACTAATTTTTACTAAAAAAATTGATATATTGAATTTCAATTACCTTTTTCATTTAATATTATTTAAGAATTTGAGTCTAACTTTACACAAACTAGTGTAGTGTTAATTTATTATGTTTTATTTAACATGGTAACAAATAGGTTATTTAAAAATACTATAATCATACTTGATGGTTGGGCTAGGTATATTTAGAGGGGAAAAACTGTCCAAATCGGTTAAATGGGATAAGGTTGATTCTGTTTTGTTTTAGTAATTTTTTCTCTGCTATCTTGCTTATCCTTTCACTTCTCAAACTTTGACCATTTTTAAGCTCTTTCACTGTAAGTAAGACAATGTGCCGTTTAAGTTATTTTATTTGAAGAATGAAGTGACTTCTGCTGAGGCAAAACCAACCTAATTTTAAACATATCGTTTTGAAATGTCAGGGAGTGATCTGATTAGATCAAACCGATCATTCTAATACCAAATCAATAGTTTAAAATATTTTATTTCTACCACTTTCCCAAAAACCTTATTTTTTAAGATAGATTACGCAGGAATGATGTATGAATGCATTGTCTTGTTCGTGAAATGGAAATGAAAAGGAAGAAAGAGGTCCTAATAAAATATGTGATGATACAAAAATGCTTGGAGGGGTGGTTTTGATTGAGAATTACCTCGAATAAAACATTATGATCTGAATCAGAAAATAGCAAATCACGAATAATGATTGTGATGTCATGTAAAGTAAAAGGAGGCTGAAAAATATTAAATGTACGTAGGTAGTAGCGAGCATGCATACACATTGGAATGTAGGTTTTCCCTAAACTCGATAGTTTATATATGTAGTTCCTTAAATGGGGCGCAGATGATGAATTTGGTGGTGGGAAGTGTTAATTAAGCAAAAGCTAATAAGGGTGTTTGTGTTTAATTAAGAGATGATTTGGTGGTAAGTTAATGAGGTGTGATGAAATGGAAATGCGCGTGGAAGAGGCATAATTTTTTGGATGAGAAATGAATATGAAGAAAAGATGGTCCCATGGGATGCAAAATGGAGAGAAGAGGATGGGTGGAGTACTTTAATACACCAATTAATAAGAATTAGATGGCAAAGATTGGACCACCTCATCTCAATATCTCATCTATCACAAACTCCCTTATTATGGTAACGTTTTTACACAAACCCAAGAGCATCTATTGTTTCTCCTTTTACTCCTTCTCTCCACCTTTCTCTACCCTCTGCACCAACACAACAACAGATAACAGATTAAACAACAAAACACAAACAAAACTCTCCCACCCTTTATTATTGTTTTTTGGGGGGTTTCAGGAACAGAACAGAGGGAGCCAGGGTGGCCCACCAACTCACCCCAAACAGACCTCTCTAGCTCAAACCAATCTCAAAAAGCCACACTAAAAGACTCCTACTTAGGATCACTTCGACCTTGGGATTCGTTTCCCTACAAAGATCCCTTAATCCCTTCGCCAAGAATTTTCTTTTTCTTAAAAAAATTCTCATTGTGAAACATTAAACAATTTCATGGCCGAACACAGACCCTACAAATCTACCATTTTTCTATCATGGCAACATTATGGTGGATTTGGATGTGGCTGGTAAAAGCACAATTTGTTAAAAAATCAACATTTTCGTAAATCAGAGAGCAACTCATGTGGCGGCTTGTAGTATATGTACCAGGCAAAGGACGATCATAACTTTCTGTTGCTCCTGGTCCTTCATTAGTACTTTGTAGAGATGGTCTGTTTATTTATTTATTTATTTATTTATAATTAACTCATATCTGGCAGAGCTTTTTTGTTTATTTATATATTCAATTCGTTTTTTAATACCATTATTTATTTTACTGGTTGTAGGTGCCAGGGATAAGAAATAATTGAGGAAATTTTCTCGATATTTTTCCTACTGTACCAGAAGTCTATTTTGGTTGTATTTATATCTTGCATTGACCCACTTCTAGAGAGAGAGAGAGAGAGTGAGAGATGGGTAGACATATATGAAATGATGATCATGGCATGAGGGTCATCATCACTCCTATCTGATCTTCTATTTCTGAGGAAGTATTTCTCATCCTTGTTCCTAGGTTGATTTTCATGGTAGCTCTATGTTGGCTTATTAGGAGAACAAGTCTGAGATAAACGGAGCTCTCATCACTTACTCTCAAAACTACCGCCGACCACCGCCGACCACCGCCGGAGACACGGCAACCCTACTTTGATCCGTTTTCCACATACCTAACTAATCATTCCACTTCCATTACGGTAAGATCTGGTTTATTTAATTACTTTCCACAGAAACAAGCAAAGTAACTATTCAACTTCCTTTCTTTCTTCCTTTCTGCTTTTGGCCTTATTTATGATTCGGCATGGACCTCCCTTAACGCTTTTCAACTCTGTTTCAGTGGTTTGGATTATTTTGCGGGATGATATGTACAACTCAACAAACCAAGCATACCCCTTGCAACAATATTGTGAGAAACCTGAAGCAGTATAAGTAATTGGTAGGAAGGCAATTGATGAATTAAGAAGAACAATTGCAATAGATAATTAATTTCATTTGATGGCTCGACAACTGTGTGAAGAAAAATCATCAACTGGATTTTGCTACTCTGATGTATCACCGGGAAATCCAACGATGCTAGTGAACCAGATCCAAGGCTTCGTGTCAGAGCCGGAGATGTACAACCTCAGCACAGGCATGGAAATGATAGGGTTTCCGAAGAGTGACACCAACGCTGTCATGTGGAGAAGTTTCATCCCCAAACCGGGTCCCTCCTCTTCCAAGACCATCAACGACTCTTCCACCCCTTTCTACCACCATGACTACAACAACAGCAAGCCTTCAGATTTCACACCCGGGAATATTTCTGAAGCAAGTGCCGAGAATCTAATGGTAGGAGCTCATGATTCAGCCCCGTGGCAAGACGACAACAGCCATAGCAGGTTTGATGACTCTTCTTTAAGGTGTGTGTTCCCTTGTGAAGCCAACGAAAGGCCTAGTCAAGGTCTTTCACTCTCTCTTAGTTCAACCAACCCTTCCACTATCGGGTTGCAGTCTTTTGAGCTACGACAAACAAGCCATCATCCTGATTTTGTTCCCTCGAGTTCCAGAGAAGGGTTCTTTGGAAAACCAGTGAGTGTTCAGCAGCAACAGATGTTACAAGACGGGTATGTGAGTTCTAATTCCAAAGCTGCAAGTGTTTACCAACAAGGACATTTCCTGGTGAAGAACTCCAAGTATTTGGTGCCTGCACAGGACCTTCTTAACGAGTTTTGTAGCCTAGACGCAAAGCAAAGTGAGGCGGGAAAGCCCAAATCGTTGAAGAAGCAGTGGGAAGAGGAAAACAACTGTAGTGGTTCCTTGAAGAAGCCTTCTCTGACCTCTCTCGAGTTCGTGGAATTGCAGAAGAGAAAGACAAAGCTGCTTTCGATGCTGGAAGAGGTATATATGTTTGATGTTTGTGTTCCTAATCTTGTTTGGCTTCATTTAAGAGTGTGGTGTAGCAGTACTACTTTTTTGCAAGGAAATAACACACCTTTCTCCATGGTTCCCCAAAATATGGAAAAAGGCGTGTAAGTAGGTTAAATCCACGCCTTTACTCCAAGTGAATTGGTAATGGTAATGGTATTGGTATCTATCCGTCCAGGTCCTTTAACTTTTCGGTTGGTGTGTGTGTGTTGATTGGATTGGGGTCTTTCGATTTTGATTCCTGAACTAACTCAGCAGCCACTACGGGCCCTTTCATTAATGCTATGCTCTCACCTCATTCATTTACCTTAACAACACAAACCCCTTTTCTATCTTCCTTTTCCTGCCAACATTTATTCTTTTAGCATGCATGGTGAATCATTTTCATTTCATGGAGATTAAAGTGTTACATATATATGTTTTGGCTTCAAGGTTGACAGAAGGTACAAGCACTACCGCAATCAGATGAAGAGCGTGGTGTCGTCGTTTGAAACGGTGGCGGGGAATGGTGCTGCCACGGTGTACTCGGCGTTGGCGCTGAAAGCCATGTCGAGACATTTCAAGTGTTTGAAGGATGGGATTTTGGGGCAAATTCAAACAACAAGAAAAGCCATGGGAGAGAAAGACCCAGTTGCACCAGGCACAACAAGGGGTGAAACGCCGAGGCTCAAAGTCATTGACCAAGCACTGAGACAACAAAGGGCGTTTCAGCAAATGAGCATGATGGAAACCCATCCTTGGAGACCCCAACGTGGCCTTCCCGAACGTGCTGTTTCGGTTCTTCGGGCTTGGCTTTTTGAGCATTTTCTCCATCCGTAACAAATTCTCTCCCTTCTTAATTGCTTCATCCTCTTCTTTTCAGTTAGCTAGTTTACATATATTATTCAACTCCCAATATAAGTAACCAACAAAATAGATTTTACTCGAGAATCAATGTTCTCTCTAAAATAAAATAAGACACCAAACTGCAACTTGATGGTGCCGTGAGTTTCTCACGCATAGCGTATAGAATCTCAATCATTTCTGCTTGCAAAAACAATGGTACATTTTGGTAGTTTCTGCGCATCACTATTCAGATTCCTTCTGTTGGTGTGTCGTCATATTATTTTCAATCTTTCGTATGCAACGTGGGCACATAAATAATCCTTTCATTTCATTACATATACTTCTTTTCTTCAAAATGTCGCTTGATGTTTAACTACTTGCTAGGCTAATTACAATATTGAAGATCACATTCTTAATTAATATGAATGTTTAAAACTTTTTTAGGTACCCAAGCGATGTCGATAAGCATATTCTAGCACGCCAAACTGGTCTCTCGAGAGGCCAGGTACGTTTATATCTTTCTCAAACACATATAGACACCTAATTTCCCATTGGTTACATGACATTCGGTATCAAGATGTTATTATTATATCATATGTGTATATTCTTGTGAAAATTGAAAACCACTTTGGGTAAATGTTGAAAGCAGGTATCGAATTGGTTTATTAATGCAAGGGTGAGACTATGGAAGCCAATGGTGGAGGAAATGTACTTGGAGGAAGTGAAGGATCATGAAAACAACATGGCTTCCTCGGAGGGTGCTACTGATCCAGAGAATGATATAAACCCAAATGTTCAAAACCCTCCACCTCATTCAGCACGATCAGAGGATCAGAAGCCATCACTGCTTCGAATAGACTCCGAGTGTGCCTCCTCCATCATCAACAACAACCACACCCTAGATAACAAAAACGACCCAAAGGGCCAAGAACAGTGCTTTGGGTCGGTGGAGCTTGATTTTTCATCGTACACACACCACTCCTCGGGCATGGTTTCTTTCGGAAGTAATGATCAAAATGGGAACAGCCAGAGCGGGGTGTCTTTGACGCTAGGGTTACAGCAGCATGGAGTGAGCCTAGCGTTCCCGCCACCAACACAGAGTTCACTGTACTACCCAAACCCGAGGGACCAGATTGAAGATTGCCAACCAGTTCAGTACTCTCTTTTGGATGGTGAAGGACAAAACCTGCCTTACAGAAATTTGATGGGAGCACAGCTTCTCCATGATTTGGCAGGATAGATCATGAATTCTTTATTTGAGGAATTAAGATTATTAAGATTAAAACGGTGACGATAATATAATCAAGTAGAAATTAAGATTAGTTTTTTTTTTTAATTTTAGCTACGTACAAAATTATATAGTACACAATTAATGCTTAATTCCATACATAAAGCTATATATACCTGGTTAATTTAGATAAGCCTACCTACAGTTCCATTTCAACATGTGTATTCATGCCTTTAATTTGGAATTGAATTCGCAAGTCAAGATTTTACACAGATTTTGTTTACTTAATAATATTTTGTTTCATTAACTAATCGCTAAGCTGATATAGTATGCCTAGTGTTGAATTTGAATACTGGAGGTACATGTTGATTGAGGCTTCCATCACCACTGAGCTAGTGGCAAATAAAATTCGTTTTGTGAGGGTTGAGATATTTGTAGTCTTTTATGAAAAGAAAAGAATATATATATGTTAGAAAACAACAATAATATTATT
>Ga0123342_1002432_pt1 | contig 30929 bp, 16 predicted proteins | sample Turbeawhitnodule_FD_89960 | JGI IMG/M metagenome (GOLD analysis project Ga0123342, IMG submission 89960) | Root nodule microbial communities of legume samples collected from Mexico - Turtle bean Mexico white nodule | ecosystem: Host-associated > Plants > Roots > Nodule | place: Mexico: Nepantla... | reverse complement strand
GTTGGAAAATTGAACTATCTCACTGTTACTCGTCCTGATATTTCCTTTGCAGTCAGTGTGGTGAGTCAATTTCTTTATTCTCCATGTGAAGATCATTGGAATGCAGTCATTTGTATAGTGAAGTACATTAAAGGCTCTCCTGGAAAAGGTTTGTTATATGGTTATAGTAATCATACTAAAGTCGTTTGTTATTCAGATGCTAATTGGGCAGGATGTTGGAGATCCCACATCGACTAGAGATTAGAGTCTTTCATAGTATATAAGTGGGTGCAAACCTCAACCTCATGAGCCGGTTTTATGGGGTTGAGTTAGGCTTAAAGTCCACTTTATAATATGATATCAGAGCCATTTTGAGTCTATCCTAGTAAGTGTTTGTGTTGGACCTATCGTGTCACACACTATCGGACCACTATCGGACCACCCATAATATATAGTCTCACGCACAAGTTGGCAATCACGGCGTGAGGAGGTGTGTTGGAAATCCCACATCGACTACAGATTAGAGCCTTTCAAGTATATAAGGGGGTGCAAACCTCACCTCATTGAGCCAGTTTTATGGGATTGAGTTAGCCTTAAAGTCCACTTCGTAATAGGATCTCCATCTGATAGAAGATCAACTTCTGGTTATTGTGTCTCCATTGGTGATAACTTGATCTCTTGGAAGAGCAAGAAACAAAGTGTTGTGGCAAGATCTAGTGTAGAAGCAAAATATAGAGCTATGGCCTCGGCTACTTGTGAGCTTATTTGGCTTAAATAGTTACTTAAAGAATTGCAATTTGGAGAGGTCACTCAAATGACACTTATATGTGATAATCAAGTTGCTCTTCATATTAGCTCAAATCCAGTTTTTCATAAAAGGACCAAACATATTGAGATTAATTGTCATTTCATTCGATACAAGATTATATCGGGAGATATCAAGACCGAATTTGTTAATTTAAATAATCAATTAGCAGATATTTTTACTAAACCCTTACGAGGGCCTACGATTGATTACATTTGTAACAAGTTGGGTACATATGATCTATATGCACCAGCTTGAGGGGGAGTGTTAGATATTATTAGATATAATTAGATATTATTTAATATTATGAGATATTATAGATATTGTTAGATATTTCATATTTATGTAATGGGCTTAGCCCATATGTTTCTTTTCCTTTAATAAACATAACCTTATGTGTTCACTATACACAAGGGATAAACATAATCCTATGTGTTCCATCCACGATATGTCTCTAGATTTAGATAAACTCTTAGCTAGATGCATCAAATGTGTCTTTTTTGGCTATGCTCAACTTCAAAAAAGGTTATCGATGTACTATATGAGACCAAGACGTACTATATGTCTACCAAAGTCACATTTTTTTAACCAACTACCTCCTTCCCTCCTACACAAGTTTCTAATTCTATCCAAAATGTCCTACATGTTCCTTTAGTTGATCTTCCATTCCTTCTTCTCCTAACACCGAAAATTCCATAAGGAATCTTCCTGAACCATCCTCATCACCTTTTCTTACCTATCAATGTAAGAACCAAATGACTAGTCCAGTGCCCCAAGGTGAGTCCTCTTAAGCAAGTCATTCTCAATCATCAGTTGATATCATGGCTCCTGATCATGATGGCTCGTGTTAGCCCATTTCCATTTGCAAAGGTACTTGCTCTACCCGTAATCCTCACCTTATTTACAATTTTCTTAACTACCATGGGTTGTCTGCCTCCTATTTTTCCTTTATTTCTTCTATCTCTTCTATTGCTATTCCAAAAAGTATGATAGAAGCGCTTTATCATCTTGGATGGCGACAAGCCATGATTACTGAAATGTAGGCTATTGAACATAACAAAACATGGGAGTTAGTTTCTCTTCCTTCTAGGAAGAAGACAGATGGTTGTTGTTGGGTCTATGCTATTAAAGTTGGACCTAATGGTGAAGTTGATAATCTTAAAGCTAGATTGGAGACTAAAGGATGTACCTAAATCTATAGGCTTGACTTGACTACAGAAAAAAAAAATTTCTTTGATGGCCAAAATGACTATTGTCAGACTTTTCCTTAAGTAGTCATTAATCATTAGCCTCTATCAATTATATATTAAAAATCTTTTCTCCATGGCAATCTAGAAGAAGAGATCTACATGGAGCAACCTCTCACGAGGAGTTTAATCTAGTTTGTAAACCATGTCACTCTATCTGTAGTCTCGAGAAATCTCCACATGCGTGGTTTGGAAAGTCCAATCTCATTGTTCAAACCTTTGAGCTAAAACACAGTGAGGCAAATCATTATGCTTTTTATTATCATGCTTCCCTAGAAAATGTGTGTACTTCATAGTGTATGTTAATAATATAGTCATTACAGAAAATGATGATGCCACAATATCTCAATTGAAGAAACATTTATGCAACCATTTTCAGACCAAGGATCTCGAAAGCCTCAAAATATTTTTTGGGCATAGAAGTAGCACAATCAAAGGAAATATGCCTATAACATCCTAAAAGAGACAGGTATGATTGATTGTAAACATGTGGATTGTGCTATAGATACAATTCATAAATAGGGAGAAAATTTCTATGATCTAGAAAGATATAAAAGACTAGTTGAAAACCTTATTTATCTTACCATTACTAGACTACATATGTCTTTTGCAGTTGGTATTGTTAGTCAGTTCATGCATATGTTATCACCGATATTCTAAGGTATCTCAAAAGGGCTCCAAGACAAGGTATTCTTTATGAAGATAAAGGGAATACCCAAATCTCTAGATATTGTGATGCTGATTGAGTAAATTTTGCTATGGACATATTGTGTTTTCTTTGGAGGAAATATTATCTCTAGGAAAAGCCAGAAACAAAATGTAGTTGCTCGATCAACTCTTGAAGCTAATTATAAGGTAGTGGCATCTCTCACTTGTGAGTTTATACAGTAAAACAGTTCTTCCAAGAATTATATTTTTGAGATTCAACAAAGAAAGATGTATTGTGATAACCAAGTTGCTCTCCTCATCACTTCCAATCCAATGTTCCGTGAAAGGATTAAAAACATAGAAATTGATTCTCCTTTTATTAACAAAATCCTTAAGAGGACCGAATTGAATTTATTTCCTCCAAGCTTGGCACATATAATTTTTATGGTCCAGCTTGAGGGGGAGTGTTAGAATACGTAATCCTAAATAGAATTAATTGAAAAGTTGTTATATGCTTTGTGTTGTATCTAGTTTATAGATATGACCTTTCATATTCTCTTATCTTTCCTCTCATTCATTTTATTTGAGATCTCCAATGTCATTATAAATGAGAATGTAAGAAAGGGAATTCACTCTCTCAAATTCATTCTCTATTGTCTTCTTTTTTCTCAAGTCGAATAAACAAAGAAAAGTAATCCTAATTTTTTGGTTTACACATTTCCATATTAGTAGATATCAAATCAAATCTTTAAAAAAATCATCAATTTTCCTAGTTTTATTTTTCTTACCAAATCCCCTATCCAAACAATGCATAAGAATTTACCAAAATGTATGAAAAATTTATCAAGTATTTGGTAAAAGGTGCAAAAACACAACAATATACCTTCTCCTGGACAGGAATTTTGTTATCAAAAATTTGTGCTGCATCTTCAGGACTCAAGTGTCTAATCCTCTCTGTCTTTGACCTTTCAATCCTAAACTTACTTGAACTTGACTCTAATTTATCTCCATGTGATATGTCTATTGGCATCGTGGCCACTTTAGACAACGCCTTGCCAGGAATGTCTGAATAAGGAGCAAAAATAAGAACATTTACACATATAGTTCCAAGATGAGCATAAAATTAAACAAAACGTTCTAGAAGAGAAAATAAAAGGAAAACACTTCCAAAAGAAATTCAAGAGATATATCAAGAATGATATCAGAATGCTAAGAGCTCCTTGGCACAATCAACTTTATGCAATCAAGAAGGTTTCTTTGTTGAAAATATAAAGGCATTGACAATCTTTTCTACTTATTGTGTTTTCTTGTATCTCTAGTTTCCACTTTTCTTTGGTTTTTCTAGGAGGATAACTTTCCTATTTAAATATTTTGTACATTTTTCTTTCTCTATTCTAAAGATTTTTTTCTTGTGTAGATACAAAGTGAAAACATGATAAAATGTATCATATTAACAATTATCAAGTTTCTGGTTAATCTCATTCTTTAAACCCAAGATCATACATTATATCCTTAAATATAATTTATTAATTTTTTATGTTTATTTTTCACATTATTTGCACAAACTTCCTGTATATCAAGATATCAAACTTATTGTTGAAAGAAAGAATTACTTAAAAAGGTACCTTGTTGGTGCAAATGTAATGATATAAGTGAAGGTGAAGTTTGCAATTTTTGTAGACTGAAGAGAAGGTTTTGATGATGTTGACAAGTGCAAAGAAGATGTGGGAGACTCTAGCCTTGTCATATGAAGAATCCAAAGAGGTCAAGAGAAACAAGCTTACTATGTCTAGACACAAATACGACATGTTCACCATGGACGAATGAGAGCTCCAATTCATGATTGCTAGGCTGCAGACTATTCTTAATAGTTTGAGATCTCTTGGAACCAATATGAGATTAATGATAAAGTGTTGAGGACCCTTCCCCCTCGCCTAGGAAATTGCTCCAAGAACGTCTAAAGACCTGGAAGACATGCCCATGAAAGAACTGGTAGGTATTCTTCTTATTGATAAACAAGTTTTGCAGAGTGATGCCAAGATGGTTAGTGAAAGATCTTGCGTTCAAGACTTCACACAAAGAGAAAAGGATAGTGTCTGATAGTTTGTAAATAAGTAGATAATACATTAGACAGTTCAAACAAAGGCAATGATGAGTTATTCTTCCTCGCCGACAAATTTAAGAAGATGGAGAAGAAGCATGGGAAAATATTCAAGCACATAGACCACAAGGAGAAGGTCATTTGTTATAAGTGTAAAAACCTGGACATTACAAGTTAGAATGTCCATATCTTGAGGACAAGGAAGGGGAGAAGGAGAAAGAGAAGAAGAAGAAGAAAAAAAAAAGGCAATTCAAAGAAGGATGAATGTCTAGCTAGGAGGATTTAGATTCTTCTAACTTAAAATTTGACTAGCAAGTTCAAATTGGTCTCATGGCAGGTACCTCTGCATCAGAAGAGTTTGATTAAGAAATAGATTTCTTGGATATATATTCGGCTAGAGAAACTCATAAGATATTATTATTAGTCTTACTAAGCTTATGATAGTGTTTGCGTGCATGAAGTTCTTTTGAGTGCATATACACAAGCCTAAACACCTGAGAGTTGGAAAGGTTTTCTAGTGTAAATTGTATCACTTTATTCATTTCATGATTTTCAGCTACCTTCTTGTTAGATAAATCTTAAGGAATTTCATTCACATCTTTCTTGATTCCTTACTTTTTTGAAAAATGTTTTTACTAATTCTATGATCTCTAAAGATCAAATTGGTAGTGAAGATTTCTTGTTTGATTATGTAAAAAAAGGAGAAATAGAAGCATCTCGCAGTGTGCAGCGTCTTGTAGCATTAAGTGCTTATTGTTGGTGTTTGAATTGATTATTGTTGTGTTTGAATAAGTGTTTTTTTTTTCATCTTAAAAAGGGGGAGATTGTTGAGACCTTGGACGATTTGTTTAGACGGTTTATTAAGCCTCGAGATTATCTATTGAACCACTAGATGGATTAATGATCAAATATGTAGAGTTTATGTTCTTATGTTTTGATGAGAACTAAAACTAACACAAGATTTCGTTGAGACCTTGGACAATCTAAGAACCTATAGACGGTATGATGAAACACTAGACGATCTATGACCCACTAGATGATCTGATGACTAAAAGATCATATGAGGAGTTGTGTTTTGAGGATATCAAAAACAACTTGAATCGTTTATCTGGTTCTAACAAGGATTTGTATAGCTGCAATATACAGTAGACTTTCTAAGCATCTTCTTCATGCTAGACAAATGAACATGTTTATTGAGTAACATTTTTTTTAGTATAACAATTAAACGAAATCTTCTGAGCACATATATCTACTAGAAATGCATTCAATCAAAGGGATATTATGCCCAAAAACGAAAATATTTTAATTTGCATATTTTGTGAAATGACTTTGTTTTTTGTATATCTTTAAATAAATCTTTTCCTAAACAGGTTTGTTCAAATAAATCTTGCGAATATCTTTTTTAATATATTGTGAATATCTCTCAAGCTTTTTTAAACAAAATCAATTTGAATAAATTGAAAAATACTCTATTTTAGTATCAAACGTTTTTAATTATGTTCTGATTTGTTCTTATTAACCCATATTGCAAATACATTCTAATTATTTTCTTAAACAAATTTGAAGCAAAAACAAATTGGAAGATTACAAATCCAAGCTTTCTATTTTGAACGTCTACCACGAAAAAAGTGAAGATATGAAGATATTGCAATATCCAAAATTAACCAATTCATATAACAAAGGATAAATATAAAAAACTACATAAAAAGATTCCACGTGAAGAACAAAAGTAAGGCAAACCAAGCAACAAAAGTTGTATGGGTGATCTTGTTGAAAATACAGAAGTTGTAGTGAGCGTCCAATCGAGCTGTTAGAGCATCTAGTCTTTTGGGTTGAGTGTTAAACCATTGTAATTCTACACATTGTGAAGTTATATCCTTATGAGTTTTCTTTGTGCTCTATTTGAGAATGTTCTCTGTTTTCTTGAGCAGTGTTGTTATAATCGCGATTTAGATCGTAAGATCTTGCGATTTTTTAGAAGAAATTGTGCTGAATCGCACGATGGATTGCTACCTGAATGGATCGAAGCGATCCAGTGAGTCGGTAGCTGGATCGGAGGATCGAGGAGTCTCTCCGATCCGTGACTCAGTCCTTTAAAAAAACCCTAAAAATGAAGCCCAAGAATGACGCCCAAAATGAAACCCTAAAAAAATCTAATATCAAACGTGTGCCTCCATTGTCATGCCTCTCTACCGCTCGCGCCTCTCCGCCGCAGCTCTCCCTCTCCCCACTGCCTTTTCTGTATGTTCTATTTCTTCTTTATTTTTATGTATTAATCTCGCAAATTATAATATATGTTTGATTGTTTTATATAATGAATATTATTTTTCATATTCACATTATTTTTTATATACCACTAACTCTTTACAAGTCGAGTTATGATCTTTCGAGTTACGATATTTTATCTCCTTTCCGATCCTCGAATTTAACAACACTGTTCTTGAGAGTTCTTAATCTCAGGGGGAGGTTATGAAGGTGTAACCTGGAGAAGTAAAAATATCGTCATAACCTAGAGATGTGAGAATATTTGTCATAACCTAAAGAGGTGAGAATATTCATTGTATCCTAAAGAGATGAGAATACTCATGTAACTAATTGGTTAGTGAAAACTCTTAAGCAATTGCTTAAAAGGATAGAACCCGGATAAATTTCTTGTGCTAATATCTCATTACTCTTGCTGCTATTTATATTTTAATTTTTATTGTTGCTAGTCTACTTATTTTATCCACCGGAAAAAGAAGTCTAAGACTCCATTCAAACCCCCCTTATATAGCCAACCGTTCCTACACTTTATAGCTGAATTAAAGCTTCAATTCTTAGGTCTATTGAGAAATCCGTGTATTCAAGATACAAAGAGGGTTCACAATGTGGACATCTAGAATGGAGGGATTGAAGAGTCAAAGTAGAGTCCACCTTCTGCAAGCCTGTTGTTAATTAATTGATATCTTATTCTAAACTCACTTGCTCTTATGGTCAAAAGAGAGTCCACCTTCTGCAGCCGTACTCCAAGAGAAAGTGTTTAGATTGTATTCAAATTCAAAAGACCTTACCTTGCAGAGACCACCTTATGCATGCCCTAATCACTAAACAGAGCATAACTACATATTATTTCCTTTAATCGATATCTCTGAACATCAAAATTTCGCTTATCCTCCGCCTTCCCTGAACTAAATACCGATCATTAACCCCGCCAAGTGTAATTTTCACATCTCTCATCACATAATTTACACTCTATATTATGGGTTCAAATACATTACCAATAGCTTATCCCAGCACCGAAAGGAATCTGATCCATATTTTCGGTTCACAACATTTCCCCAAAAAACAACAACTCAGCACAGCACAGCAACCTGAGCAACTTTAAAAAAAGAAAAAAATAATAATCTGGCGATCTAGCTTTCAGCAAAAAGAAATTAACTCAATCACTTAGTTTTCTCCCCTTTTTCTCTTCGTGTCCGTTACCACTCCTTTTTCCAATTCCCGTTAACTACTACTTAACATAACAAAACAGAAATTCAATGAAAGAATATAAGTGCCGAAAGAGAGAGTTACAGTAACCTGAGGCTGAAGAGCTCTCTGTACCATTGGCAGCAGAGTGCACACTCTCCTCCACGTCCTTGCAGTTTTCGGGATCCTTTGAACTGTGAGAAGAGTTCCGGCAATCTTCCGGCAAGTCCGCCATTGCCGGCGATCTAGATCTGTCGCAAGCAGCGTTCAGAATAATTGCAGAAATGAAAAGAAGAGAAGTTTCGAGAGAAGGGTAACGGTGCTGTCACGAAATTGGAACAGGACCTCGTGTTTGTAGGAGAGGGAAGAGAACACGTGTGCGCCACACGCGTGTGGAAAGGAAAGCCACCGCATAAGGAATCATTTTTGGTAAAATGATATGGTATCATGTACCAAGAATTCAGTTCCAGAATTTAAATAAAGACTTCATTTATTTGTCATTTTATTATTTATTCTTTATGATAATTTTATTCAGTTCCAAAAAAATGACCTTCAAATAAATTTTCAATATAAATTAAAATATTAAAATATTTTAAAATAATCATTAACTTGAATATTATAATATTGTAATATAATTAATTTATTTATATACATAAAAAAATACAGTAACAATATTCTATGTAGTACATATACGGATACGGACATTAATACTATACGGATTAGGATATGGAGATACATATAATCTCTAAAATGTAGGATACGAGAACACAGATTTATATATTATATAATTTTGAATTATATAAATTGAAAATAAATATTTATGTGCAAAAGTATGTTTCAGATTTTTTTGGAAGCATGAAGATATTTTTCATGACTGGTTCAAAAAAATTTGTTCTTATTTTTATAATCATAATAAAAATTTATACAATAAATTTGAGTTTTTATAAAGTTATTGTATTTATACCTTTTAAAATTGTGTTAAAACTGTGCTAGAATTTTCAAAAATCTAACAAATATATTTTTGAATTAAACACTTCACCAATAAATATCCTACGAGTGTCGTACGAGTGTCACGGATACGTATATCCGGATACACCATTTAAGAAGAAATGTCTGAGCCTCATAGATATTCAATAGTGTTTTTACTATATATACCTAAAAATCTTAAAGTTTGTACAGTGAAAAAAATCAAAATCAATTTTTCATGAAACGAAAAAAAAATATTTAATCCTTAAAATATTTATTCTAAGATTTTTAATTTCGAAAACATAATAAGTGAACCATAATGAACCTAGTTCAGATTTACCCTTCTTTTGGATAAAGACTTTATTCTCAATTGATGTAACCCGTGAACTTGTAACCCTTACTTTTAAGGACTTTCGGTCCTAAAAAAGAAGATTTTATGAATTTATTTAGGAATTTCAAAAAAACATAAAGAGTTTTTATCTTTTTTTTCTCTTTCCAGGTTCCCCTGACTTTACAGGCTGAAACGATCGATTCGATTTGATATTTTTTAGAACAAATTGCGATAAAAAAGGGAAATGGGGTCCGCGTTGTTGGTGGCAAGAGAATCTACGTATTGCTAGTCATTTTCGTTTGCTTTATACCAGGGATTTTTTTTTTACCTCTAATAATTTTTTTTTGCATTTCTGTAAATATAAATTTTTTACTTTACCTTTTTTATTTATAACAAAAATAATATTTAGATGTGAAGTTACTTTTTCATGAAAAAAAATTGGTGAGTTGTAGAAACTTTTTCCTTTAGATTGTACAACATAACATCTACTAGATCTTGTAAGGCTTGTATATGGTGTAATTCTTTGATTTTTAACATTATTTATTGGTTTTTAGCATTATTTATTGTGTACAAAATTATATCCTATTTGGATATAATAGAGTCAATCTCTATAACAATTGTTCCTTAGGTCTTACGTCATGATGTTATATTGGAGAAGGTAATAAGCTTTTATGATAAGATTTTATGGAAGACTCATGAACAAATGATCAATCACTAGAATTATGGTTAGGAGAATACAAGAATGTGAGACTCAACTAAGTTCATGTATTGACCAGTTATTGACTCCAGAGAAGACCTCAAACATCGGACATCGGTGTCCGACAGTAATGGTGGGTCGTGTAAGGTGTGCCCCAAAAACAATATCAGTTACCCAATAAAACACTCAGATACTAGAACATGAGTAGGGTTTCCAATGGTAGGCTTCATGTATGGCATGTGAATACTTAGGGAACCCATAGAATAGATGGCCCCACAGCATTGGTGCATGAGTTGGTACATTGGCGGCCATTTTGTTAGTCGTTGAACTCTAGTAAAGGGAAGTCATATGTGCCAGATTATGCTAAGATTGTGTAATAGCGGCATAGGAACGTTCGCCAAGGAACCATAGACATGGGTAACATAACAAAAGTAAATCCTAGCTACAACTTATATAAAGGGTGGTAAAAACCCTAGCAAGGTACGTTGTTTCTAAGACTGAAACTACTTTATACACTTATTGTTTCTAAGACTAAAACTACTTTATACACTTACTGTTTCTTTGCCCCAGTACTAACTTGAGCGTCAGAGTGCAAACGGCCGCCAAGGCGCCCTTTGTCTTTGTAGGTGAAAGGTTCTTCAACCCTAGGAAGCTTGATTCATAGGCGGAGACAGGAAGGCCAAAGACTGTCGTTCGAGTCAACCGGCGAGAACAATTCAGTATGGTCAAACTCTTATCAATTTGTGTCAGGCTCAGCGAGACTCAATAACATATACAAATATATACATTCTCTTTTAATTTACTATATGAACACAACATTGTTCTTTTACAAAAACTTTAAGGTTAGATAAAAAAATTGTAGCATTTTAGCACTTTGTACTTGATCACATCTCTCTTCTTAAAAAGACAGTTTTTTATAGAGCTTGGAAGAAGGAATTGTTGTAATTCCTTGTTTGATTGTTGAGAGCTTTACAACTCATATAACTTCATCTTCTTTGTCTACTGAGCGTGGATGTAAAGATGCATTAAATGTGTTTCATACAACATTAAATTCATTCCCCTTTCTAAAAGTATTATGATAGGTGACAATACTTATCAATGTTAGGTCAAATAGTTTTTTACTTAAAACAAAGTAAAAGTAGAGACCGTATATGAAGATAACTATGCCAAAGTTGACTTCAAATTGTGTTAGAATGGTTCTTGAAACAAAACAACTTTAGCTTGTATCCCAAGAGATCTTGATGTAGATGTGTGTTTTGCGAGGATTGTCTCAATATATACAAGATGAAGACATTCCCTACAACACAGTAATAAATTTAAAGTATGTTCTTGTATGTACAATGTAAACTTAAAGCTTATGTGCACTTATCAACCAATAAATGTTTCATTTATTAGACAAAGTAAAAGTTGCAAGATGTTGTATTGCCTCTCAGACGAAGTACTTGCATCTTGCATGATATGCTTGTTTTCATATTTCAACATCTTTCAAACAATTCTTCATGTTTCTTACTTCGTTTTGAGAAACACTTAATCAAAACTATGGGGTTGTTGATCTTTTGTTCTAATAATTGGTTTTTCATGCAATTTAAAAGGAAAATCACATTTCCTTTTTCTAGATATAGTGAGTTGTAAATCCTTTTTATAACGCATGTATTTGTCACCCTTCCACAATCTAATATATATGTCTTCCTTTCTTATTAAGGCATTTGTTATATTTGATCTCAATATGAAATGACAAACCCAAACTTAAAGACTACCCCTATAGACATATTCAAGTAAGTCTTCTCATCTACCAAACATCAAACAAATACATTACAATATAAGTATAAGTCACTTGCTCGTCTTTTGAGCAAAAATAACAAATACATTTAACTAATTCATGTGTAGATGAGTCAATATCATAATATTACCAACTTCATCCATATCAGTTAACAATATAGACTTTGTTTGATATTTTACTCCAAAAATATCATTTATTATAGTTTTATCAAACAAACTCATTCTAAAACAAGAAATCTTAAAGTGGCTTACATAATTCATAACAGTTAGTATACTCTTTCAAATGAGTCAATCTAAAATTATCAAATCAGTTTATGGATAAGCTATTTTGGTAGACATAAATCACCTTTTGCAGTAGGTGATTCAAAATATCTTACGACTTACGCTATTCATAATTGTCAAATTAACTTATAGATTAACTATTATGAAAGTCATAAATCACCTTCCAAATAGGTGATTTGACAGTACCTTACAAATGAACCTATCTAAAATTATAAAATGAACTTTCAAATTGCACTATTTAGAATGATTCCAATGAGATCCTTTCCCGAAATAATACAATATGAAACATCTGCCATTATAACTTCAAATTCTAATATGCAAAATGTAATTTTTATCTTTCAAAAATTACAATACAAAATCCAAAAATAAATTTAGAACTGTCATATTTAGAGAGCTTTAATATAATACAATCTAGCTAGAACTAGTATTGGGAATTGGATTTATTTCACCAAATATTTTTCAAACTATATTTTAAAAGTCAAATTTCTCTACTAACAACTTTTTTTTATTAGTAATAACTACATCATGTACCATGAGTTATCAACCATGGACAACAATAAAGCCCATTACAAATATAAAAGGCAAATAAGTAAAGTGATTTTTTGAAATATTGGGAGGTATATGAAAAACTTGCGAGAATGCATGAATTAGAAGCCAAAAACCTTATGGGTATTTCTTTTAGCATCTCTATACCTTCTTTTTCATCTCCATAAGTGTGTCCGAAATCTAAATTATCCATGAGTTGGAAACATTTTGTACGGCATAATTTGAAAATCTAATATGGATTGTGCAATCCGAACAAAGCTCAAAAATGTGTTTTCGATTGCATAATTTGGAAATGCATTTTTGAATCCAAAAATGTATTTTGGATTACACAATCTAGAAAAATATTTCAAATTATATAATCTAGAATATGTTTTTGATTTACGTAATCTGAAAATGCATTGCAGGTTGTATAATCCGTAATGTGTTTTTAAATTGTGTAATCTAAGTATATTTCAGATTAGATAATATACAATATATTTCCAAATTAGAGAATCCAAAAATGCATTTCGAATTGTGTAATTTCGAAATGTATTCCAAATTACATAATCCATAAATCTAGAAATAAATTAGAATTATGTATTTAAAGCTTTAACGATAGAATCTCAAGTTGTAATCATGAATAAATCCACTATTTTAATTGAGTTTCATCTGATTCGGTTTATTTTGGCCTTGACTATTTTTTTAATCTTGTGTTCTAGACGTAGTTGGTGGTCTAATATTTCTCATAATAGATGGTTTGTCTAGACGATCAGGTAAAAAGTCTGAAGGAAGCGTTTATCGTTGTGAGTGGTCCTGATCAAGCAAAAGTCTAAGTTGTTTTTCTAAATCAAAATGGGAAACAAAATATGAGTAGAAGAATTGCATAATTAAATCTATAATATCTCACAAACAAAATTGGAAGGAAATCATTTTGCAAAAATATGAAGAAACAAAGTTTATGATAAAACTCGAAACAAAACCCAAGATTTATAAAAAGTTGGAAACTGAGCAACTGTGATTAATATTTGAACTAAAATATTATTCCAAGATCGTTGGAGCAAATAAACTTATAAAAAGATGCAAGCTTCAAGGAGAAATCATTGAGCTTCACAACAATGTTCAAGAAAACAAAGCATTAACATTTTCTTAGTTTCCTTATTTTCTTTTTTTCAATTCTTTCGTTTTGCCTCTGCATAGAAGAACAAACTCTTTTTCTGGTAATTTCACAATGAATTGTGAAGTTCTATGCAATTGAAGTTTTCTTCTTCAATATCGGACTACATTAAATGGTATGATCTTTTTGGAGTTTTAATTTTTGTTTTGAAAATTGTTCCTGAATGAATGTTGATGATTAATTTCTTTCTTTAATTGAAACTATTGTTGGTTTAATTTTGCATTATTCTGAATAATCTTTTGGGTGCATGATTTAAAGAGGTAAAGTATTTAAAAAAACTTATGAGTAGATACATGGAAATGAGTAAGATATTGAATAAATTAGTGGACGTATGTTTTATTAATTAGGTACCATTGTTTTGGTTGACGTATGTTTAGTCAATTCAATTTTGTTTGGACGATTGAATGAAAGATATATTTTTTATGAACGGATGAAGAATTCATTGTTGAAAAAGCTTAAGAATTAACTTGCTTTATTTACTATTGTATAATTATCTATCTTAATCCTCTCCTAAAACACACTTAAACCCCTTTTAATTTTTAATGTTATCACACCTCATTGTTTGCAAATAGATTTTGAATATTGATCTATTAAAGTTACTATTTAATTCGTTAGAAGACGACTTGAAGTCATTATGACCATATTTATACTATAATCTCTTTAGTGTTAGACCATCTAAATACTACGTTAAATGATCTACACTGAATATCATTTTAATTTGATTACAAAACAACTATTATCAATATCTAATTCAAAATATATTTTAGAATGTATAAAAAATTCTATAATCTAAAAATTTAAAACATAAATATCTTATACCTTTCTTACCACTCCATAGATCATAGGTGAAAAAGTAATTGCATACTCTGATGTGCCACAGTCGTGAAGATTGGGTAAAACTAACTGTAGATAAAAATTGTTACACCACTAAGTCCAAATTCAAATTTATCCAAGTAATATTTTCTATTAGATTTGATAAACAAATATAAGGATAAAGAAACATTTCTTATACTTCAAGGATAAAGACAGTAATCAAACTAAATAAATTAACAGGTATAAAAACTAAAAGGAAAAAAAAAAAACAAAGAATACATGGACTAAAGTTATACAAGGCTTTGACCAAAAATATATATTAAAAGAACTTTAAAAAAATGTTATATCGCGATATATATTAACAACCTTTCAAATTAAATGTTTAATAAATTAAAAATTTCAGTTTAAATATCCCACCTTTTTTTTGTCAATGCATCTTATATACATTAACTTTTATGTGATGCAAAATATCAATTATTATAATAAAAATAAATAAGGGATCATGAAAAAAATTAAAGTTTTTTAGGAACTAGTTAAAAAAAATGAATATAATAATAAAACATTTTTCTACAAAATTAAACTGAAAATTTATAATTTATTAGATAATTTAAAAAAATTAGACACTCCTAAAATTTGAAATGTATTCATAGAATATTATACTTTGATAATCCTAAAAGTTATATATATAATTTTTATGTGATAAATTTAAATACAAATATATATAATAAAAAAGAAATTTATATTATAATAACTAGCTGAAAAACAGGTGTATTGTGATTGTGTATTTGCATTTTTCTCTTTTACTCATTTTTTATGATAATAGAAATTTAATATACATACATAAATAATTTTTAGATGAGTCAAATTTGAAAAATAAAAAATGAAATGAAGAGAACAATTAAAAAATGGAAGCTATTTTATTTGATATGTGAGATTTGGTGTAAAAATGTATGAATACTCTCTCTTTCTTCATGTTGTTGCCTTAAAATAAAAAATTAAGAAAAAATATAAGTCATATAAAAACTGTACATTAATATTAATTTAAAAAATAATTTTATTTTTTAAATAATTTATATAAAATGATAAAATACTTCATTATATTAATAAAATGAGATATATTAAATAAAGATAAAATTAAAATTAAAATTGTATAAAAAAATATTAAAATAAAAAATTTCTTTTATATATAAATAGATATAAAAAAATATTAAAATAATAGTATTAAAAATTCTAATAACAGTTAAATAAAAAACTTAGTTATGAATATATCATTACTTTTTAAAGATAGAAGTAAGGACAATGTTAACACTTGCGTTGACAGAGACATAAGAACGAGAAGCAGTAGCAGGTCTCCTTCACAATTTGTCAGAAAATCACACAAATGAATCCACGCTACCCCACCTAATTCAAGCCCAATTTCAACCAACGTTGGAGCCGACAAAAAACATAACAACAAACCCAACAAATAACAGCTAAGAAGCATTGGAAACACCCAAAAACATGAAACGAAACCATAATTCCCACAACCACCACCACTCCTACAGACCAAAAAAATGGATCATGACGATCGCCATTGTAACAATATGCATCACCCTCTTGCTTCTTACCCTCACCAAACCCTCTTCTTCTTCTTCTTCTTCATCTAAACCATCTTCTTATTCTTCTGCAACATGGTCTTCTTCTTCGTTCAATTTAACGGAAGAAGTTGGAGTGGGTCTTCCCAGATTGGCGTACCTGTTGACGGGCACAAAAGGGGAGGAAGCGCAGCTGAAGAGGGTCCTTCAGGCAGTGTATCATCCCAGGAACTACTACCTGCTTCATCTCGATCTAGAAGCTTCTGATGCGGAGAGGCTCGAGCTGGCCAAGTACGTCAAGTTCGAGACTGTGTTTGCGGCGTTTGGGAACGTCATGGTCGTGGGTAAGTCTGATTTGGTCACCTACAAGGGCCCCACCATGGTTGCTTCTACTCTTCACGGCATTGCCTTGTTGCTCAAGAGGGTTCCCCACTGGGACTGGTTTCTCAATCTCAGTGCCTCTGATTATCCTCTCCTCTCCCAAGACGGTCTGTCACTCCTCTTTGCTCTTTAAATTTCTAGTGTTACACTTTTCCAGATGATTGCACATTCACCGAATAATCTACACATGGGAAACAGTTAGAATTGACTCGTAGAACAAAAACCCAGATTTTAGGATTCTACTAGAATTGCTCTTGTCGGTTGCTCTCAACCATTTCCAATAGAAGTTGTTTACGAGTTCCTTAAATAATACAAACATAGAATTCTTAAAATTGAAGATATGAAGCTGGGCACCCCTCTTAAATGGTGTGTCCATATGTCTCACACGTATGACACGTATCGGTGAAGTGTTCTATTAAAAAACTGGACATGCCTTTTAAATGCTGTGTCCATGTGTCGTACACTAACATGCGTACGATACTCGTACGACATGTATTGGTGAAATGTGTAATTCAAAAGACATAACAATTAAACTTATTGTATAGGTTTCTATTATGATTATAGAAATAAAGAACAAATTCTATATATAATAAGAAATATTTAAATTATATATGTATTATTGAGAATGTTTTTATTTAATCTCCTATCATATCTTTATATATTGTGTAATTTGTTAAAGTTGTTAATTTGTCTTTAAATGAATTTCAACTAAAATGTTTTTTCCATCGATGATGATAATCTCCTGTCACAAAATTCATAATAATGTAATATATAAATCAGTGTCTCCGTGTTCTATATTTTAGAGATTATGCGTGCCGAGATAGTGTCCGTGTCAATATTTGATGCTACTCTTCAATTTTAAAGAAGTTATGTTTACAGGGCCATATTAAAGCAATATTTTTATTGATAAGAAAAAACTATTGTAAACAAGTGGAGATGTTCTTAAGCATATAAGACCAGCCATTATTATGTTATTATTGAACCATCTCGAGAGGTCCAACTTCCCCGTCATCAACATGAGGGGTGGGTGTTGTTGATTGCATATTGACCAATGCTGTAGTAAAAATAGTTTATATCCCACAATGATAGCAGTCTTAGACTTTTAATGTATCACTTTTTAATGAAATATTGATCTTTATATGTCTAATTTGTGCATATGTCTAATTTGTCCCCAAATTAGTTACCTTGTCTTCAATAAAAGTAGTGTGTTTATTGAGAAAAATGGATTATTTTAGTAAAATTGTTTCAAAGAGTGTTATATTTATTGTTATTCTTAATCTAGTTCCGTAAAAAAACTTTAAATTGCAGTAAATGTGGGATGGAAGGATGAAAAATTATGGATGTATATTAACGAAATAACAGAGTGAGGGTACGAACTGAAAGTAGTAGTATCAGTGAGTGGGATTTAAAACTGTAATTGGCTATAATGGAGCAACTATAGTGACTGTAGAATCAAGTTATCAATGATCACAATCAATCACACCAACAACCTGATAGAGAAAGAATTAGAACAAACAGAGGATGAGCTCAAAGATGAGAGAAGAATCAAAAGGAATTGGGCGATACCACATGGATACCCTCTCATTCTCCAAAGCCTTTCAATAAAACATTCCTCCTCCTTAGCCTAGTGCTTCTTCTCGTGTCCCTTTCTCCTGGATCATTTGACATGTGTCTCCTTGGTATAACAAACTTTCCCACTTTTTCCATGTGATTTGGCTGCTTAAATTCATTTTCTCTTGTGTTATTTTGGCTTCATGTTACAAAGGAGTGAAAAGTAGGAGTCAGTCCTCATCCTATAAACTGGATTTTAGGGTTGAGTTAAACTTAAGTTCTAAGAAGGTAATGGTAGTTATTTTGACATTATGCTTGGGGCCAAAGGACTTTTCTTGGCTGGTAGCTTCTGCTCTTGCTATTTCCAGCATCTTCCATTTTCTCATCATCAATGCGGTCTCTCTCCTACTTATTCTGTTTTGTGCTAATCTGCCTATGGATAGGATTTTTCACCTGTCATAAACATTGATGTCACAACATTAATTTCTTTTTGTTAATATGCTTCTACAAAGTAGCAGGTAAAATAATATTTTTCTACCTTTGGGGGTGGGCTACATGATAATCCTAGAGGAGAAGTTTATGGTTCATTGTTTTCTGTTTATGATGGATACCTATCAAACGAGCAGCCCATATGAAGCCAGTTGGCCCAAAATGAGAATTCTGATGTTTCTCCCCTAGCTTCTATAAAACTCTAAAAACCTGCTTGTCCTGTATTAAGTTTGTTATGTTATTTTTACAACTTTTATTTCTTCTCCTCTTAGGATAGGTTTTAAGCCTAACTCAACCCCATAAAACCGAATCATGGGGTGAGGTTTGCACCCATTTATATACAATGAAATATTCTCATTTCTAGTCGATGTGAGATCTACAACAGAACAATCTCCAAAGGCATGGTTTGAGAGATTTACAAAAGCAATGGTTAGGACATAAGCAAAGCTAAAGGGATCATACTTTATTCTTAAAAACACTTTGTTACAGGTAAACTCACTATTGTGATGGTTTGTGTCAATGATATGAATATTGCACGAGACGATGAAACAAAGAAATTGATTTTAAAGGAAAAATTGGTAGCCCAATTTGAAATGAAAGACTTGGGAAAACTAAAGTATTTTTTTAGAATAAAGATTGCTTATTAAAAAAGAGGAAAGAAAATATGTACTTGATCTCCTAAAAAAATAGATACGCTGGGAGTTGGGATGTAGAGCTCGAGTAGTTCTTATTAAATATAATCATAAAATTAGAAGTGAAGAGAAAACTCCTATAGAAAAGACCCAATATTAGATATTGATAGGGAAACTTATTTATCTATTCCACATGAGACCAAACATTACTCATGCAATTAGTGTGATAAGTCAGTATATGCATGATCAAAGAAAAAAATGCATGCAAGAAATTTACCAAATTCTTCCGTACTTGAAGTTAAAACCCAAGAAAGGGGTTACTGTGAAGGAAAGAAGACACTTTGACCATGAAGATTTATACTGATGCAGACTATGGAAGTTCTATTACTGACAAAAAATCTACTTATGGGCATTGAATGTTTATTGGAGAAAGTTTGATAACCTAAGCAAGCAAAAAAAAAACAAAATAAAGAGTATCTCATTCCATTGTAAAAGTTGAATTTTGAGTCCTTGCTCAAGGTGTGTGTGCATTTGAAGGAGTTTGGATGAAAATCATACTTGGTGATCTTAAAATCAAGGTTGACATTCCTATGCAATTGTATTGTGACAAGTCAGAGCCATGAGCATGACGCATAATCAAATACAACACGATAAGACTTTGAAATTTTAAGAGAGGTCTTGTGGTTACAACCCATGTCCTTACAAGACTTATAGCTGATATTTTTACTAAGGGGATTCCTTAGGGTAGATTCCTTGATTTTGTTGGTAAGTTGGGAAGGATCGAAATTCATTTACTAATTTGAGGAGAAGTAATGTAAATAGAGGATTATTAGGATAAAAATATCCTTAATATCTCATAGTAATTAGAAGAAAAATATCTTTAGAATTTTCTTATTCATTTCAACATATTTTTATTTCTTTATTTTGGGGAGTTTGATTGTTACAAATAGAGGTGCTGAGAATAAATTTTGTGTAATTGTTATCAATAAAATAATTATTTATTTCCTTACATAGTTCAAGTGCTCCTAATATTACAGTAGCTCAGTATCAATGTTAAATTGCTCTATTCCAACAACCTAGTGACTCTATTGGCACAAGCACAAGCGACAACACAATCTAGTCATGTTAACCTTTCTCACTCTCCACAAAATATAGACCCAAGCCTTGGTAACAATTGCATTTTTAGTAGTTTCATTCTTGCTTTGTCCACACATCATTTAGGCTCTACTCCATGGATAATAGATTTAGAAGCTACCTATCATCATATCACTTGTTCTTTCGATTGTTTTCAAGCTTATTTTAAAATTAAACCTATTCATATTAAGTTTCCTACTGAGGCATGCTTAATTACATTATTATTCATAATGTTCTTCCTGTTCCTAAATTAAATTTAACCTCATTTCTCTTTCCAAACTAATTTCCTGCTAAATTACACACTCACCTTCTCTAATGATGTTTTCAAAATTCAAGAAATGAACTCTTTGAAGATGATTGGTGTGACTAAATTGAAAGAAGGGCTCTATCATCTAGTTTAGATGGTTATTTAAGTTGATTGGTTGAAGAAATCTAGCATGTTGCATTTAAATGAGAGGAAAGGTGAAGGAAGAGATTATCTTGCTTACCTATGAGAGAATTGGGACCTTTGGATTTTGGCTGGAAGTCTGCAAGCTAAGCATTATATTCAGCAAAGAAATCCCTTATTTCTTCTATTAAGATGCCACATTTGTATTAGTTAGTATATGGATAGGAAGGAAATGTTTCAAGTTCTCATTTGACCATCCTCATCTAACTTTGTATCATAAGTCAATTACATGAACAAGTACTTTTCTTTAGTGCTTTTGGCTTCTTATTCTTACAAAAATGGAATTTAAGTCTAACTAAAACACACAAAAATGACTTGTAAGGTAAGACTTTCACCCACTTATATTTAAATGATTTTGATACTATTTTAAAAAAGTGAAATTTAAGTCTCACTTAACCTCACAAAACCGGCTTGTAAGATGAAGTTTGTACCCACTTATATACTATAATTTGATCATATATCCAGTCGATATAAGATCTCTAATACATATATATTAATGAAAGTCTGTTTCACCAATATAAATTATGTTTATTTTGCTGACTTTTTTCCATGTAACTTGCTTCAGATCTCTTGCACATCTTTTCGTTCTTGCCAAGGGATCTAAATTTCATTGAGCATACAAGTAATATTGGTTGGAAAGAGTATGTACATTATCTGTTCTTTGACATTGTCTCAATTTGTTGCTAAACTATTTGTTCATAATTTTGTGTACCTGTAATAACTGTGGCATCAGGCATCAAAGAGCTAGACCGATCATTATAGATCCAGGCTTATATCATTTGAAGAAATCTGGCGTTTACTGGGCTAAAGAGAAGAGATCTGTTCCTTCATCGTTCAAATTATTCACAGGTATTAATTATGCTGCATTTCCAAAACTTTGACATATTTTCTTCTAGTCCTTATCCCCCATTTTTTTCTCTTCTTATTTTTCTTTATAAATGTATGCTGCTTAAGTTTCTCTTATGCACCTCCTATTCTATCTTTTATGTTTTTTTTTTTGTTTTGTTGTGTTAAATATGAATGGGGGACGAACCCTGGTGTAACACTAACCTTCCACCTTGGTGACCAGTTGGTCATGGAAACAATCTCTTTGCATATGTATGGGGAAGACTTCTGAAAATTACCCTCCCTCATACCTTGTTGAAGTGGGGACCTATGGCACTAGGGAACCTTAGTTTATTCATTGTCATAAAGATCAGCATCACAGAGTAACAATGACTTCGGCATGCATGATAGGCTCTGCAAATGCTGTTATTTCTTATTGACCATAGCTCAATATAATAGCGGATTAAGGAATTATTCTAATTAGATGTGTCATTACTTGAATTTAATGGTCTAACTAGCCAAAGTGATCTAAAACGTTATTGAGAAAGTGGTTAGCATATTTGTATTGTCTTTCTATACAAAGCATTGGAATGAATGCTCAGCCATTTCATTGACCAAATGATTGAAATTTGTTTCGATGTTCTTATAAAATAAATTGACCCCAAGTAAATGTACTTGATATCCAATCTGAAGGCTGAGTCATCAAACATACAAGTTTCTTTAGAAGATTGCAATGGAGTTCTCTTATTAGCTCATAGGTATATTTCTGGAAACATCACAGGTCTTGCTGTTGCTTTTAATTTTTTTTGTTTATTACACAGAGCTTTTGCATAACATAGTAAACATGCTACGTATACCATAGTAATTAAGGAATAAAAAGTGCAATTTGGTGCTCCACAAGGAGTTGAGCAACAGTAAAACACAAATCATTAGGGTGCGGATGTTATTTTTTAGATAATTAAGGAATAAAAAGTGCAATTTGGTGCTCCACAAGGAGTTGAGCAACAGTAAAACACAAATCATTAGGGTGCGGATGTTATTTTTTAGATAATTTTGTTAACCCTAGTCAAATTGACTAGACTGTTTGGTTAGGAGTTATGAATCAACCTTATATATAAAGCAAGGTTGATTCCTATGTTAGACAGAACAGAACACATATCTTCATTCTTGTTTTTCTTCTCTCTTGATATCAATCTCGGTGAACACCTTCTGTCTGGCCTTCCTTTTCTGTAATCTTCGAGTTTGCGCTTAGATTCATTTCTCCTTCTTCTTCATTCCTTCATTCTTCCTTCCTTTTTCGCCACAGTAGACTCTCGTTTTCCACGTTATTCTTGTGGTAGACGATTGTTGGGATTGTGTCAGACGATCTGGGTAACGCTCTTTACAAGCATTACCATATCATTATTTTTAATTTGAGAGAAGCTTCATTTTACTTGATATTTTTTCTTCTTAGTATTTGTGAATAAGTCTTAGTTGTTTTACCTAATGGTATTCTGTGGCTTTCATCCAGGTTCTCCGTGGATTGTCTTGACAAAGTCATTTCTGGAGTTTTGTGTTTGGGGTTGGGATAATCTTCCTCGCACTCTCCTGATGTATTACACGAATTTTCTTTCATCCCCAGAGGGCTACTTCCATACTGTCATTTGCAATAATAAGGACTATCAAAACACGACCATTAATCATGATTTACGTTATATAAGGTGGGACAACCCACCAAAACAGCATCCATTGTTCTTGAAGTTGGAGCATTTTGATGACATGGTACGTAGTGGTATTCCTTTTGCTCGAAAGTTTGCCAAGGATGATCCAGTTCTTGACAAAATTGACAAGGAACTCCTGAGAAAATCAAAGGGTCACTTTACGCCTGGAGGGTGGTGTTTTGGAAGTCCTCTTTTGGGAAAAGACCCTTGCACTGTTTATGGAAATCCAATTGTAGTTAAACCTACTTTACAATCAAAGAAGCTAGAAAAACTAATGGTGAAACTATTAGATTCTGAAAATTTTAGGCCGAAACAGTGTAAATAGTTGTCACTCCCACGTGGAATCTCTATTCATGATTCTATTGCCGTGTTTATTCAATCTGTCCAAATTTAACACTGTGAATTGCTATGAAATGTGCTTCTTTCTTGTCATGTGTGAACCTAAGTAGGTCTTATAAATTCATGCCATAAATGAACCTTTGGTTTCAAGAGAAACTTTTGCTTCGTTTGAAACATGATGTGGTATTGGTAAAGGAACTTACAACAGAAAACAAGTTTTTATTTTATGGTCCATTTTTAATCAATGCATTTTACAAATGTGTAATTTACTATTATGTCTTTTTTTAATTTACTAAAAAGATAGGTAATGGTTTAAATTTGCATATTGACCCATTAAAATATTAAAATTCCTAAATGCAATTATTCAATTATAGTTCTTTTAAAAAAACGGATATCAAATCCACAAGAAACAGTTGAATAATAACAGTTGAATAATAAGTAAAAGATTCACTAAATATAAAATAAAATAATAAAGTTTGTTTAGGAAGAAACTAATTTTTAACAACAACCTATACCTCTTTCAAATACACTTTTTATTTGCAAATCCTTGTACTAATAAGATCCAATTCAAAACTCATGTGTGATATCAATATTTTATTTTTTTATTCTAACATAAATATATTTTATTTAAACATGTTGATCACCTATTATTAAAGCATTCAAAATAGTTAAGCTTTAAATTTTAAAAAAATTACTTAGTTTCCCAATTAAAAAATAAATTAATTTTACGAACCATAAATAAATCAATTATATTAAATTGATATTTAAAATCATTCATATAATTTACGACAAAATACAAAATATTACAACTCCACTTAATACATACTTAATGAACTAATTACTAATATATGAAGACCACTCACAAAATATTAACCGTACTAAAATTTAAAATTTATTAATAATTATCATATTAAAAATTATTTTACCATCTATATGAGTGGTATAATGTTAAGGTAATTTATTCTATGAATAAGAACTAAAATCATATATATATATATATATATATATATATATATATATAAAATGAATATGTATGTATGTCATTTTCAGAGGTTCGTCCTTCGTCACGGAAAACCCTATCTCTGTCTTAGGCTTCCAATTACAGAGAAGAGCTGTTAATCAGGCGAGGAAAACAATGGCATTTATGAAGGGAAAGGCAGTGATCACCAAAGTGGCAGCTTTGGCTAAGTATGGGGTGCTCCCAGGAACAATGGCGTTTGCGCTCTTCTACTCTCCACCTAATTACTCCTCTTCTTCCAACAAACATGCTTCTGCAACCTCCAATTAATAAAGTCATTTTATTCGGTTCGTTACTTCAATCACTATGTCTTCCTTTTTCCATTTTTTTATAATCCATGTTATTGTGTTGTTGTACTGAATACTTTTTGTTTTCTTTTTCGTTGTCAAGTTTATTCAACTGAGTTTATTAATGTTGTGAATATTATATTTTTCTGGGAACTGGAGTGGAAACAGAGAGATCTTATGTAACTCGAAGTTTAATTTTTTAATCTGAGGAGGGATATGGTCATCATGCTATGTTGGATCTGTTCTGTAAATTCTTTGTGCTGCATATGGGGCAGTTTGGGTAGCTAGGTTTGTCCCCTTAGCCATTGATCTTTCTGTTTATGTTGTTGTGACTGATTTGATTGCCATTGCTGCTATTTTTTTGTTTTCTTTTTCTTCCTTCTGCCTATGAGAAAGAAGTTGTGTCTGTGGGGTATTGGCCTTCCTGATTGCAAGTGATATTTAGGTTTCATGGTTTCAACTGTATGTATTCAAATTTAAAAATACTGGTTGTTTCTTTCTTTTTTTGTTTACAATGTTCTGTTGTCTCCTTCAATTGGCTATTAAGCTATGGGCCCATGCTTGTATGGTCTAAGGTTCTTAATATTTGACCATGTTGTGCATGTTATCATGTCTACTAATGTGAGAAAATTTTAGGAACTCTTGACTGGAGGAAGGAACCAGAAGCATTTTGGAACAGATAAAACTCTGGTCATGATTCACGAAGGATGTTGTTGTTGTACTAGGGCTTACTGGGATTGTTTTGGGATGTCTTTTAATTATGTTCATATTCGGTGTTTTAAAAAATTGTAAGAAATAGGGCTTCCTCGTGTTGATTTGGTTGGTTATATAGGATCTATTCAAAAATTACAACCAGGCCTTGTCCTAGTGAGAGGGTTTAGATACATTAGTCAATGAACAGCATCGGTCTTGAATCTCTTGATAAAAATATTATATTCTTTTTGGTTATAATAAAACTGTTCAAATAAAGATAGTTTCTAATGGTTTGTCCTAATCTTTCTTATGGTCATCCTGATAATCATACCTCACTCCTTTCTACTTGGAGCCTTTCTAGTGGTCTTCTATTGTGACCAAACTACCTTCATTTTTCACATATGTCCACTCATCCATGTCAGTATTCTAATCTCCTTTTAAATATACGTTTGCTTCTGTTGGCACTTAACTGCCCAACATTCTCAAAACCTAATTCTATTCTCTACATTTGGAAGTGTGAAGGTATTGGGTGCTGAGTAGCTTGGAACATAGTGGCTATGTCAATAAAGTAATCATATACCAACCTATGATTGGTTAGCAACTGCTTGCATTTCTAAATTTAGACTTGATTTATAACTATCAAAGTGTGCTAACCAACCTATGAGCTAACCTTGCCCCACCCAACAAAAAGGTGGATTGGATTGGTTGCTGACACCTTGGTTGATGTGATCCAGCTCATAGAACCTTCTGGTTAACCAGGCATGAACATGGGAAGAAGTTTTTGACTGACATAACCCTAACTCTGCTCTCTCCTGTCAGCTTTGAGATTAAGCTATAATTAAGCCTTAGATTTTTTTCATCTCATTACTCCTTTGGTGGCTTAATGGCAGTATGATGGAAAGCTATAATTGTATCAAGGTTTTAAATAGTGCCGCTATAGCATTGCCATAGTAGTGTAGAGGAGCAGAGTAGCCCCCTGCCCACTACAGGGGGCTGCCGTAGTGGAGAGGGGACCAAATAATAGCGGGTTGAATAGCACAGCAGTAGTGGGCGCTACATTGTGCTATGTGTTGATTTAAAAAATACTTTTGAATAGAGACATTTGGGCTTTGTTAGAGGACTATTTTTGGGATATTAATTCCAAAATTGAAATCTAAAGATGTAGTAATAGTGAAAATGATAAAGAAGACTTGGATTTACAAAATGATGACTGATAATTCCCATGTTGGAAACTTGTAATTGAACTTTTGTTGGTGTTTACTTCTGTGTCTTGCTGAAGATAACTTAGACTTTTTATCGTTTATTACTAATGTTATTAATTTTGGGTTTAGAAGATATAAAATCTCCTTTATTTATTGTATTGATTTTTCTCTCTTAATATAAATAAACCATTTTTGCTGTCACAGAGAAATACACCATTTCAGCTCAATACTTCCTTTATCTTTATATAGTTGTTCCGATCTATCCAATCGGAAAAACACTACCCCAAATGCTCATCCACACTTCCTCATGCCCTAGAACTCCATGCCAGCTTTGCTGGCGCCTGATGTTCACCAACCTCTTGCCTAAGTTGCTTCCTCCGTGGACCTCATACTTGTAGTGGTGGCACCGTCGGAGTTATTTTGGTGGTTCTCCCTTATAAGAGTAGAACCAACGAGATAATAGAAACAAACCGAAAAAAAAAATGAGGGGAGAATAAGAGAAAAACCAACAAGGTAATTGAAAAAGAAAAAAATTAGAGCCTTGTAGTTTGGGCTAGGGGAGTGCGTTGGGAAGCGTACAAGTGGTGGCATTGCAGTGGTTGATTGTGGTGCTACAATGAATTGATATCAACGGAAAAGGTGACAGGTGGCGGTGAAACAGGTTGCGTGAGGTAGAGGAATAGGCTGCATGCAGTGGCAGTGTCTTTGGTGGCTAACTGCAGCTACTACGGTAGCTGAACTGGTTTACCTTTTTGGGTTACAAATGGTTCACGAAGGTTGGCTTAGTTTTTTTTTAAAAAAAATTTTGGGTTGGGTTTGGCTCATATTGTACAACATAGCCCGTTTTATTTTTAAATCTATTTGAGGTGGTTGGGTTAAGGAATCCACCAAATCAGGGTTTCTTTTGCCTTAGGTCTAGGCTGGGTTGCATTGAACTAGACTTCTTCCTCCCTGGGGCTACGGCGTGGGACTAGTGTGATTTCTGCCATGAGCCATAGATTTCTGCCATGATCATTTTTAATAACACTTGTATAATCTATCTGAGTACTTGTGCCTTCCTAGTGCCATGAAATGCTTTATTACTTCCTCTTGGTGATGAATGGATCCCTTAGAAGAGTTCAATATAGTCTTGCATTTCCCTTAGAAGAGTTCAATATAGTCTTGTATTTTCTTTCTCTGGTGGTATCTGTTTGTTATAAAAGCTTTGGTATAGTTGTGACTCCTGAGGAAGCCCTGTTGTCTTCTAAGTTATTAGAAACAAGGACCATGTCTCTGTGTTGACACTGAGTATAATGATGTACACTTGACAACCTTGTGCACTAGTATGTGATTCTCCATTATTGGAAACAAGAGCCGTTAAGTTTCTTTCACAGCGAGTTTGTATGCACAGCATCTAAGTTTGTGTGAGACTGACAATATTAAAGTGAATTTGGGCATTCTTTTCATGTCAAAAGAAGAATTTGAAATAACGTTTTGTCCTAATGGTTTAATTTTCTAATGGAACAGGAGCATATGGATTGCTTGTTGATGCAAGTTAGCAATGGGGAGCCGTTAATAAAGTATGATCCGTAATAAAGCTGGTGACAATGTTTTTGAAACTTCTACGTTCAGGTTGACTTGAAGAGAATTTGTTTTTTGTGGATTATGTGGTCAAAACCCATATTTTCCGTACCATTACTATAATAACAAGCAATGTAAGTAGCCTCATTATGTGGATTCGATTTCATAGTTTAGATTGGGCTCTTTCTTCCTGCTTCCATAGCTTATTGTGGCACTTCCATATTTCTTAAAATATAAAAAATACTCTTTATTCTATTGATGTTTTTCATTTGGAAGGGGTGATCCATAAAAACTTCTGATTAAAGAATTAAGAAGGTATTCCAAAATGAGTTTCTTTAAAATAAATATATTCCAAATTATTGATTTAGGAATATCTTCCGGATTTTGTATTCTAGAATGTATTTTGTTAAAGAAAAAAAAATTCTGAATTTAAGATGTAAATAGAAAATAATATATTTTCAAATTGTAGAATCCAGAATTTATTTTTTTAAGGACAAAACAGTCTTTTGGATGACTTATGGGGTGCAGAGGAAGCTCTCTATGGAGGTGCAGGAAGAAGCCTAGAAATGTGTTATTTTACTATTTCAATTAAAAAATGTTTTATATATTTTTTTAACAAAACTAATTTCCGTTCAATAACAACTTATATGATTATAAATTCTTTAGAGATAATTGACACTTTTCAGTTTTTAATTTATTAGTTTTATTTAGAATAAGTTAAATAATGAACTCGAAAATAATATAGATTTATGGAGCTAAACAAGTTATTACTATACTAATATTAACGTAAAGATATTTAATTAAGTCTAAATTTTTAAAAGGAAAAACCGAAATTGAAAGAAGAATAAACATGAATGAGATTAAATTGCAGTAATTTCAGAGGATTAAAAGGAGCTTGCGTAAATATAAAAGAAAGGAAATGTGTTGGCGTATAAAGAAAATTTCATGTTTTGGAAGGTCATTTGTTTTGAGACACTTGCAAAGTTTTTATTAATGTTCTCACCAAAAAAGTGTAGGTCTCTCCAGACACAAGACGTTGTTTGCCTATCAAGATAAACTCTGAATTTAAATGAGACATGGTTGTTGAGGTTGTTGAAGATAATAATGAGATATTTATAGGTAGAAGATTTTTTAATATTTAAATTAGTAAGAATGATAAAGTATATAAACTTTTCTCACAATTCTCTCTCTCAAACGTATCATAATTCAAACAACTTCAACTTTCTTCTGTCTTCTTCTCAAATCTTTACACTTCTACTCTCTCACATCCTTAATCTTTCATTCTCCTACACCTTGTAATCCAAACAAAATCGGAATACTTTATATGAGATTGACTTATATTTTTAAATGTTTTTAAATATTTAAAATAAATAATAAATATGATTGATTATTGAATATTTGTCATTCAATCAATTATTATTATATAAATATTGAAGTTATACAATTATATTTGATTTAATTGAATTGCATTTGATTTGGTCGGATTGCATCCATTTTGATGTATTTTATATTATTACGTGTATGTTCGTATATTTTGCATACTGTAAAAACAATTTACAATATTTACTTTTAATATGAGAAAATGATATTTTATATATATATGAAGCTCAGATACACCTTTTAAATGTTGTATTCTTTGAATACTGATACGCGTATGACACTTATAAAACATGTAAAGTGTGCAATTTAAAGATTTTTTTTTATCTGTAATGTATATTTGAGAGGACTCTAACACAATACTAATAAGGAGAAATGCAACGATTTTCTAAAACTCATAAAATTGTAAAATTGTACTATAACTATAGCAATAGAAATAAATAATCACGTGAAAATGCTTTATTTATTTTTCCGTCACGTGAATTTATTAAAGTTGATTTGTCTTTAAATAAATTTGGACTAAATACATATATGATGTTTTTCTTCTTCTAAATAGATAATTATGTGGACTATCTTAATTTTAATACATATCTTTATCTTTAGAGTTATATTTCTCCACTAGTATATGTGAAAAATAGTTATACATGTAGCCGAAATCACTTTGCGCGTAGTTTAGGAATGTGGTGGAATTGATGATCGATGCTGTGACGTAAACCTAATTAATTAGATTGATGGGCTATGGTGGATTGAGTGAGGTATGCACATTTTGGTATTCACGCGGTGCCATTATTATTATTATTATTATTATTATTATTATTATTGTTATTATTATTATTATTATTATTATTATTATTATTATTATTATTATTATTATTATTATTATTATTATTATTATTATTATTATTATTATTATTATTATTATTAT
>Ga0123342_1002431_pt1 | contig 30943 bp, 22 predicted proteins | sample Turbeawhitnodule_FD_89960 | JGI IMG/M metagenome (GOLD analysis project Ga0123342, IMG submission 89960) | Root nodule microbial communities of legume samples collected from Mexico - Turtle bean Mexico white nodule | ecosystem: Host-associated > Plants > Roots > Nodule | place: Mexico: Nepantla... | reverse complement strand
TAAAAAACCTCCGTTATTTTGTTGAGGTTTTAGAAAAAACCTCCATTAATTAAATCAATTCCTAAGGTTATATTAACCTCCACTAAATAACCTCTATTAAAACCTTTTTTTCTTGTAGTGTTAGAAGATCTTTTGGACAAAAAGCTAAAATTGTTTTTCTTAAACAAATCCCTAAGTCATGCATGGTCAATTTTGGAAGCATTATATACTTCATATGGCAGGTTATTTTAGACAAATTCAAGAAAAAACACATAATCCAATAAAAGAAAAGTATATTCAATTATTAGATGTCACCTAAAGAATAAAAGATCATTTATTGTTGCATCGAGCGCATGTAATGCATCCTTCAGCATCAAACTCATTGGATAAACGAAAGACATTCAAAAAGAGCTAAAGTTGTTTGATGACTATAAAAGTTTTACAACTCGGTAAGAAGAAAAAATAAAGAGATGACATTGTAATGTGCTGAAATTCTACTGAAATCTTTGCGCTTATGTAAAGCTTCATAAAAGAACAATGTTCATGTTCCATCAGCTAACTAGAAGAGAGTGTGAACAAACGATAATCATCTCTAGTGAGCAAATTGTTCTCCTTATTATCACTTGTACATTTATTGTATCTTAACTTGGAGTGGTTGTTTGACAAAAAATACTCAATTATTAGTCAACATTGGTTGTTCATATAATACTCATTTGAGACAATAGTGACTTGTGAATGAATACTTAGTTAAGTCAAAAGTGACTTGTGAAAGTATACTTAGTTAAGTCATAAGTGGCTTGTACAATAATACGTGTTGAAGACAAAAGTGACTTGTGAAAGAATGTTTGGTTAATCTAAAAGTAACTTGTGAATGAATACTTAAACATGATCAACCAAGAGTGGATGGAGCCAAAACAATACTAAAGGGGTTAGTTATTAGTGAACTCAAACAATCCAAGGAGTTTGCTAAGAATGATTATGAGCCCAAAAAATACTCGTATTATACTTTGCAATATTAGTTTGCTTAGTGAGATTTAATTTATTATTGAAAAATGTATATAATTTGTGTAGTCAGACAAAGCATATAAAAATACACAAACCATATAAAAATACATTGTGTACTTTTCTCTCCCTTGACCTACATACATTGCATTATATTATTTTTTGTACTAACTTAGAAACGAGAGTGATTATGAGAATCCATGTTTTAACATATTGTACTCCATTAAATGGAGAAGTCTACGTTGTATTTGTAGAATAAAATTATCACATGAATATCATCTAATAATATTTGTGATTTTTTTTAAATAAATCAAAATACAGTGTTTCTTGTTTTTACATATTATTTTTCAATAAATGTCACTAATATAACTTTTGATAAAAAAAAATTGTTAGAATCTTATCGAATAATTTTTTTTGTCTAACCTTAACTATTTTTTTACCAATGTTAATTGAGTAGATATTTTGATTGAAAAGTCAATCAAATAAAAATTGACGAATTAATAAAAAAAATATAACTTTAATCAATGTAAATTAAAATAGTTGTGATTAACATCAACTATAAATAATTCCAGCCAATATTTTGAAAACATTTTCAATTAATATTTTTGAGTTATTTAATATTAAAATATATTTTTATATTTAGTATCAATTGGATTACTCTATTCAAATAAAACAATTAAAAATTTAATAATTTAAATTGTTGTAATCAAATAATATATTTAAAAAATAAGTTATTTTAAAATAAAAATTCAATTTAATGCAATTAAATTTAGTAAAAATTATATCAAAAGTGGAAAAAGAAGTAGGTCATTATTTTTTGTTTAAATAAGTGATCCGTTGCAAATTCACAAGGTGAAGAATATTAAGTGTTTTAATGTTATTTTTAAAACTAATTTACTGATTAAGAACTTTAAAATCTCTCTAAATCAAACTTCTGTCAATAATACAATTCTCATTCTTCAACAAGTTTAAGAAGTACTGATATTAAATTAAGGGAAGGGTTTTCTTTGTTTCGAATTAATATGTTGGTGTTATATTTGGGATTGAACTTGATTTTCTATTCATGAATTTTTACTCTTTTTAATGTTGAAAACTTCTTGACTGCATATAATTTCAGTTTAAGTAGCAGAAGTTATTGTGTTGATTTAAATAATTTTCTTTTTGAACTTTGCTTATATCTGTATTGGTTTAACTTATTGAAAATTATTACATGTTTTCTTTTTCAATGCATAAAGAAGATTAATTATTTATATTATCTTTCACTGGTGGTATTCTTTTAGAATATTCATTATATTATATTGGTTATGTAAAAGTAAGAAACAAAATCTTATATACAGTGATAGCTTTGAATGTTTAACATGAATATGATTGAGATTGAATACCCAAGTCATATAAAAAAATCAATATTCGAAAAAACACTTTACAAAATCATAAGTAATCATAGGAAAACAATAGGGAAAATTTAGATTGATAGTAAAAGTAATATGTATTTTGTGAAAAGATTTGTTGAGATTGTTATTTTCAGGACTATGGCCTTCAGATGATCTGGAAGTGGAAAAAGTAGACCAAATATAGTTGTGATTTGATTGGCTCAATTCATTATGACACAAATTGGTAAGGAGATGATGAAAAATTAATATAGATTCTCGTCCGGGTAAATGTTAGGTCCAAATGCTACTAAGTTTGGCAACTATTTGGGACTAATAATTAGATGATATGTATCCATTGTCATTCCATCATGGGATGAGGTTGAAAAGATAGAGAAAAACCTAATGCGGTAGTATATTCATGAAACACCTTATTAGTTAATTTCATTATTATCTGACATTCTCAATTTATTAACATTTTAAAAAAAATTACCACAAAATTTTGACATTTCAAACATTAAGGTGGTTAGAAAGAAGATCTTATAAACCATTGCCACCAGGTGGAGGGATTTCAAGACATTCATGACAATGAGAGTACGTGTTCGAAAAGCATAAAGATGACAATCCTTATGTTAAGTACTAAATAACTGAGAAGGATTAGGTGCAATTTCGTTCCAATCGATTGGATGCGCTTTTGCATATTAGTTTTTTACAATTTCTATCTATAATTTGTTTTTGTCTCATTTTTATTTGCGTTGTAGAAAAAAAGAATAGCCACCCAAGAGTGATGCCCCTATCTACTATTGTGGGAGGGGTGAAGGAAGACATTATTGCAACAAGGTATCATGAAGGCTCGAGCATAGGCAACATGACTAAAGTTTGTTCACCTTGAATCTCCACCATGGAGAACTGCCAACTCTTGCAGTCATGATGTCTTATCGAGGATGAAGATGTAGTTTGAAGAGAAACTGAAAAAAAATATGTTCACTTATGGGTTCTTCTCTTATGTTATCTGACTTTTTATATTTAGATTTTAGAGTTGGTAGCTAAAATCTTGGTAGTTAATTAGATATCAATTTAATTTTTTTTTAATTATAGAAACTACTTTAGATACCAATAATTTTTGTAGTCTCTAAAATAATATGTAATTTAATCAATATAACAACTAATTTTTTTTTGTCTCTAAAATTAATTTCTATTTAATGATTTTTCTTATAGTAATATATTAGTATGAGTACAATTGACTGATGTTCTTACCAAACTTTTTTTCACATTTTCTATCTATTAAGGACAAACTTAAAATGATTAGCTTCTTATTAGTCTAGAATCCTGATGGAAGAGACCATGAAATCCACTAGTAGAAAATTATTAAATAAAAACCAATTTTAGAGACAACAAATAATAATTAGTTGTTGTTTTGACTAAATTAGCTAAAACTTTGGTAGCTAATTAGATATTAATTTATAAACTATTTATCAATAATAAAACTAATTTAGATACTAATAATTTTTTTAGTCTCTGAAATAATTATTTTAGTCAATATAACAACTAGTTATTATTTATTGTTTCTAAAATTTGTTTTTATTTAATGATTGATTTTCTTGTAGTAGTTGAAAGCTTTATTAGTGTTGTATTCAAATTTCTTGTTTTCCTATGCTGATTTTTATCAAGACAAAAGTTACCTTTTCAATTTCTTCTCTCTTTTAACTCTAATAATTTCAGTACAATCGCTTCCTAAATATTTTATTGTTAAATGTGGTTGCAAGAGTAAGTTAGAAATATTGATCATTACAAACATAAAAATATATGGGAGATTTGTTTCATGTTTCAAAAGACAAATTAAATGTTACAACAAGTTTCTCATTTATGTTAGATTATTTTTTGTAAGATTGAAAGGAAAGTGAAAATAGTGAGACTTTTTGTACCGAACAAGAATGCTTGGGATCTCGGTCCAAACATTTGGCTTTGGTAAGCTCGACTTTGGGCCCAAAAGCGGGTCATTGGCTCGGCTCAGTTTCACTGATAGGCCCGATGGAAAGAAATTAAAGTAAAGAAAATAATGAGTTTGGTCAGATGCTAATACAAAGTTGTTAGTTAAATATGTGTCAATATATATTAAGTTGTTAGTTAAATATATGCGTCAATATATATTAAGTTGTTAGTCAAGTATATATGTTAATATACGCAAAGCTGTTAGTTAAATGAATATATGCATAAAACCGTTATTTGAATATATAGAGATATTAGCTAAGTGGTGAGCACCCGAAATTTTCTTATGCTGTTAGCACTGTGAGTAAAGGTGTCCGTAGGCAAAATATTGTTTATATTATGCTTTCAGTTGAGATTATATTTTGGTGATAGAAAGTTGTTAAATGGATAACTATAAAAGATGTTTGAGACTCTCAGAAAATGTATGTTGTTTATGAGTACTAGAGACTGAAACAACTGATTATTATTTTGTATGCTCTCACTCACTTGATTGTCGGAGTGTGATCAAATGGTAAAGTCACTTTGTCTCAGCGGAGCGTTGTTCCAATGCACCAATAAAAGATAGACTAGAAGCAAATATCTCTATTTAGTCTAACCAAAGGTCAATCGGCAAGAACACTTTGTATATAGTGAAATTGTTAGAATTAGAGTTTTATCGAAAATATAAATGTGATACGAAAGAACTAAAATGATGAATGACATAATGATTTAAAAAAACAAGCATTTCACTAGTTTTAATGTTGTGTTTGGTGACTTAATTGTAATTTTTTTTTTATAAATGCAAATATTCTTTTGTTAAACTGGGGTATTAAATTAACACACTAAATATGGCTTAAATATAAATAAAAAATTATTTCTACATGAATTAATCATTCACCACTGATACACCAACAAACAGATGTTTAATTCCACATAATAATAATAATAATTAATTAAACAAGCGTATGTTTCATGCATTCTCAAACCATAAGAATAAATATACATAATAAGTACATATTTTATATATTCTATTTTATCATGTAATTATTTTTGTATTAATATGCACATTTTATATATATATATATATATATATATATATATATTATTTTGTCATGTAATTTCTATTGTCATTTATCTAATACATTGTTTTGGCATTCATATTTTATATATTCTATTTTACTATGTAAGTATAACTGTTATTTCTTTACTTACTTTTTATTTATTAATATTAGCGGTAACATAGGCATTAAGGAGCTATGTGCATCCATATTTTTTTATTTTTATTATTATTATTAGTATATGTATATTTATATTTATTTAAATGAAATATAAATTTTTATGTATTCGTATGTATGAGAGATACAGAGAGCATGAGAGTCATGTTATTATGTTTCAAGAGATTTGAGAAAGAAAAGAGATAAAGTGAAAAATAGCAAAGAGAAAAAAAAAAGGTGATAAAATTCAAAAATTCAAATTGAAAAACAGCAATAGTCAGTGAAAATTAAAGAAATAGAAATATATTTCAAAAAATTAAATTAAAATAAAACTACTCTACATTCAAAACTACTTTTGATAACTATTTTAATATATTTTTAAAAAAATAGAAAATGACGCAATGTCCATAATACAGTAATAAAATTAAATATTAATATAACGATAAACAGCAGTTAAAAAGAAATCTCCTTTATATATACTTTTTAGATTAAAATAATATAAACAAAAATAATATAAATAGAATTATTCATGAAACTTGTGTTCAAATATCATACATACATGTTAACAAAACTCCTCTCCAACCACACATAAGAAGAAGATGTATTCTCCCACTTAGCTTGTGTTTGCTTCCGGGTTAGTAGTGTGCATGATGATGAAAATGGGAAGATGATTTGCATTTGTTTCAAGTGATGAGGAACGGGAAAGGGAAAGTTTGGTGAGTTTTTTTTCCGTCTCATTGATGAAGAGAAAGTCACATAGACTTCTTTAACTTACATTTTTACCCTCAATATATATATAATGAAATAATTAAAATTATTTAATTTTTTTAATATTTTTAAATAGACTGTACATACCCAAATAAATAATAATAGTAATAATGTAAAGTATTATTAATACTAATAATATAAATATTAAAATAATAATAATATTTAAAATTAATTTATAAAATAATAATAAAATTATAAATAATAATATTAACTAAAATAATTTTTTAAAATAATGATAATAAATGCAAATAAAATAATTTTAATAAATAATAATAATAATATTATTAGTTATTTTTATTTTATTTTATATATTAAATATTAATAATGTTATTAATAATAATAAAATTACATAATTATTTATAAAAAAGTAAATTTATATAATAATAAATAATATTAATCATCTAAAATACTTAATTAATTTTTTATATATAAATTAATTTGTAAATTTTAATTTTTTGTCAATCACACTCATCATATTATTTGAAAAAAAATTATATTCTAAACATGATAAGGACTTGTATTTTTATATTTCATATTTTATTATTTAAATATTTTAAAGATAAAACTAAATTTGTAAATTTACATTTTTACACATTAAAAAAATTTAAAATTTATCACAACAATCTCATCACTCACCAACTTCAATAAACTTTCCTCACTTCTCCATTCTAACATACCTCAATCCAAACACCCTCAACTTTCTTCACACTTCCACACCCTCTACTCCAAACAAAGCCTTAAAAAATGAAACTTTGAAGTAAATTATTAATTAATATTTTTTATTAATTTACTAAATTCATACATGAGTATTATGCAAGTGTAGAATGGACACAATTTTTTCCTTAAAAAATATCTTTTGACACCACACAATAAAAACATACTTCACATTATATTATAATAATACTAGAACATTTAAAATTAAAAAATAAATTCAATATAATTAAAATGTTATTTTATTCGTTTGTAAAATGTATATATAATAATATTTAAAATTAAAAATAATATTATTATTTTATTGATTTGTGAAGTATATAATTTCTATTATGCTGTTAGCATATCAGCTCTTTTTAAAATTATTATAGCACCTTATCTATATGATGCATATACATTACATTTCTATTATTATTTTTTCTATTTTTCTCGAATATTAATCTACTATATTATTTATTACAGTTTTCATTTATCCTAATAATCATTTCCTTTTTTGCGTGTGCTCTATTTCTTTCTTTCTTACAATTTAATATTTTCTAAGTCATTACAAGCCCTTAACATGTGGTGTAAGAGGGAAGGTGTGCTATTACATATTTAATCACACTGCTAAACCAGCTTAAGAAAATTGTCATGGAAACTTCTACAAAAGAAAAAACCATGTAACTAAGAAAAGTGTAATTGTAAAGCTAAGCCAGGTTTCATAACAGCAAATTAGCAACAATAGAACACCTTGAGGTAAAATAAACAAATAATATAATATTTGTTAGTTTTAATTAGCAACCATTCATCTAAGATCAATGTGGAGAAACTTGCTGGTTTTAGCACAAATCTGAATCAGTTTGTATCCAAAGATTCAAATTTCAAGGCTATGCACAAACATAGAAGTTCTGGTTTGGTGATCATGGGTTGAAGTAAGTGTTGCCACATTTGCACTTCCATCCTTCAGGCTCGTAATTGGCATACTGAGCACCCAGAAGATCTTTGTTGGTAGGAATTTGAATAGGATCACAGGGAATGCAGCCTCCACATTTGTGCTCACACCTTGGTGGTGTTGATCCTAGCCTGTTCAGTCCCCTTAATGCTTCTTGGTACCCTTTGACCTTTGATTTCAATGTAGTTTTTCTTTCATTCCCCTGCAACAACATGAACATGTAAAACACAACACAAACATGTAAACTTATCAAAAATGTTTGTTTGGCACATGAAATGGAAAATATATGTATGACATATGATAGATTTAATTAGAAGAGATGTAGTGGTACCCTATGATCAGTGTACTAAACTTATACATGCCCTTAATAACGAGTTTAGTTCCAAGACATGTAGTGGTACCTGTGTAGGGTCAAAAACATGTTTTGAGAGGCCTTGAATTCTTGTTTGTTCATCAGCTACTGTGGAAGACTGTTTGAAGGGTGCTGTTGGTGATAACCAAAAGGTGGAAAAGGCAACAGTTCATTAGAGAGTGGTAAATGGGATTTCTGCTACTTGGACTATGAGATAAGTGAAGCAGTTAAGTGTTTATGTAGATTATATGATGTGAAAGGGGAAGAAAAGTGATTCTGTGGCAACATGTATGTGGATGAAATGAAACTACTGACCTTGTTGAGTTGAAGCATCAAACAGGAACAAAGGCTTGCTTTTTACGCAGACCAAGTGTGAGAGTAGAATTGAAGCCATTAGAATGTACCACATTCTTCTTGTCTTCACAGTTGTGGACATCCTAAAAGGATTTATGCCAAAGGGTGTTGTGAGAGAAGATAGGTCCATAATGCAAAAGCACTTCTAGCAGAGTTTTTTGGGTTGCAAATGACTCTCACTTGAAGAGACCAAATACCACTTTTGCTGACTGAGATTGGGGCAACGTGTCACAAAAAGAACAAAAAAGTGAACACTCAGAGATATGCTCAAGACCCCACCAAAGATCTGTGGAAAAATCCTTTATCAAAGAGAAGGGAATTTCTCACTCCTCAAAAAAGTGGCATACAGGTTGGCATTTCTAACATTTGACTTGTCATATGAAAGACAGATATCAATCCAGTAACAATTTCTTGATCCTATTTGATTTTATCCCTTTCACATCATTCATCACTTTTTATTTCTTCTTACCTTTGCTCTATATACTCAGTAGAGTGTCAAAAATATTTTCATATATTCAAAAACTATGATGATCTACCATGTCTTAAATACTTCACAATAAAATGTTTTATGACAAAAGAGAGAGAATCTTACCTTGTGTTATATAGTAAAATGTTAAAAACATATAATATAAAGTTATATCCATTAAATACTAACTGCAGCAGGTGCACCTGATTCGGATTCGTTGTTAATTGATTACTGAGCTACAATGTCCCTATATAGTATGAAGCTTCAAAAATATGCAGAAGACTGCCTAGGCTGCAGAGCCACTTCTGTCATAATTTTTCATTTTTAACAGTCTGAAATGACTTCCCCATACCGACTCAAATTCCTCGGTTGAAAACATTATTAATATATTATATAGTTGTTGTTGATTAAGAATTGGAAGTGTACTTTTCACCATTAGAGGAAATTATGAAGGAAATATGTAGCGGCTAGAATCATACAAGTCATAATTGCAAGTGCCTCAAACTGGAACAAATGGTACAAGATTGATTAAATGGCAAACTAAAGCAATAGAGGCAGAATGGAATGCATCATTTCATGGTTAAGTCAATTTCATGCAGGTTGGTGGGAACAGGAAACATGCAGTGAATCAACCCTCATTGAATTGAATCACTATGAATGATGGTCAAAGGTGGGTTGGAGGAGAGCAAGGTTGATATATTCATGATATTGACTAAAGTGGATATGCATGAAGCAGTCTTTATTACTTATCTCAATCTGTACCCTGTGCTCACTCACTCAAAGTTGTTTCCACAGACACCATTTTCAGTTTGATTTTCCATTAATGAGGAGTTGAAATTTCATAAGAAGCTTTGAACTCAGGTGAGGTAGTATTATGTTGACAGCAACCAAAGAAAAGGGCTTATTTTGATTGGACTTGTCATATTTAAGAACATTGTCTTTTTTTATCAACAACATCTCTCAACTAAAAGTTAACTTTTTTCTTTTATAGTGCAAGATCATCAAAGTGAGTTTTCTTTAATAAAACCTTCTTCATTTATGTAACTAAAAATCAAACACATAGTAACTTGTTTAAGGAATCTAGTGTTTTTGACTTGGACTGACCTTGTTCACCATTGCATTATATTATGACTTCAACCCCATGATTCTTGCTTAATGTGCATTTTAACTTTATGCTTCTTTAACTTGGATAGTAACTTATGTTCTTGGGCTCACACTCTGCATTATGACAACTTCTTCACTCTCATCAAAACTAGTTCCAAAGATTGAGATTGGTCATGAATATATTAGGACTCCAACCTGTTATAAATAAACTTACATATAATGACTCGGTACCATCATGCTTTTGTTCTAAAAGAAATGAAAATATACTCACTTTTCGTGCATGTTTGGTCATCCACCAAAATCAATTTCTCTCGTGTTGGTATACACATAGAAAATCTTGATTGAGATTAATGATAGCATATTTCATGTGTGCTTAACTATTTAAAACTAATGTATACAAAACTCAGTTAAACAGTGATTAATCATTCAAAAAGCAACTACTACTATAAGTCTTTTATAATGATCACAAACAGTTTTTTTCTTTCACTTTCTGACAAAACCATTAAATATTTCCATAAATTTTAGTTTTTTTTAATAAGCTGTGGGATTAATACCATCTTCTAAATAACATGTTCTACAGAAATCAAACTTACATTATACTTTTCCTACAATCTCAATGTCTATTACCAAGTGTCTTACACTGATCATTACCAACAACTATGATTTCATTGATCTTGTTAGATGGTGTCCAAAAGATCTTGTGCTTTATGAAAATTTCCCCCCTTTAAATTCATCAACAAAATGATATAACTTTACAACATGATTTTATATGGTACAAATGAATTCCATAGTTTGTGACATGCACATGATGGTGTGTCATACTCAATAGGCAAGAGGGGATGTGAGAAGATAAACAAAGATGTACTTTATCTCCCATTTCCATAAGCAGAAGCCGCCTTGGAAGAAAAAAAGCTTCAGCAACAGAAGAGGGTATGACTGATGAGAGATATTTCAGTGTATAAATACTTTGACAGTGATGGTTGCAGAGTGTGGTAGGGAGAAAGATTGGTGCAGTGCAGTTTGTGCATTACCCAAGTTATCTTTGTGTGCCCTGAAATGAGATTTTGGATTGTGGTCCCTCTTCTGCAGCTATATTGTGCAGTGTAGTCTACACACTGCACTCTGATGCCAAAGATTACCATATCAGTGCAGTATGGACAAAAAGAGCTGAAAGAGAAGTGGCCCCTACAAAATTGGTGTGACTACCCCAAAATTAGTTAAGACTATTTCATGGTGAACCAAGTGATTTATAGATTAAAAAAAATATGAAAAGAACAAGAGCAAGATCAATGAATGACACTTTTGTGGCCATTCTTCCTTTCTGGAGTATGGTGAGTGATTGAGTGATTTGATGATTCGGTCCTGAATTGTCTTCACCAATTGATATCCAATCAAACATCAACTCAGAACTCTTTGCTTTGTTTATGTTAGAAGCAAGGAAGGAACAAAGTGAGAGAGTGAAGAATATATCACCTATCTCCCTCTTTTGTATTCCTATTACTAAAACTATAACTATATATGTATAATTTATTCATGATATTTTTAATTAAAAAACATATTTACTTTTAAAATTTATCTTTGAAAAAGAAATAAACACAAAGAAATGTTTCTATAGTAGAAACCTACAAGTTCATGTAACATATCCTAGAGGCTAATGTCTAATTATTACTTAAGAAATCGTATTAGTTTTTATTTGATTACTTTGTATAATATATAATAATTTGCTTATTCAATCACTTCTTACTAATTAATCTTCCTCTAAGATATATATTTTGGTTGATCACATGGAAATAATATTTAGAAAAACATTAAAAATAGATATATAAAAAATTAGAAACTAAGCATGCAAAAATATCAGTTCTGATTATGTCAATGGTCCACCAATTAAGTATGTCTAGTCATGTTAAATTAAATTGATTAATATTAAGAAGAATGGTTAGTTCTTAAAAAGCATTCAAATTAATAAAATAATGTAATTAATTCAGTCTTATAGAGTTAATAAATTAGTTCTTGTATAGAATGAAAGACTATTTTTTTATTTATCAAAAAAGGAATAAAGAGAAATAATAAGAATTGGACTCCAACTTTCTTCTCAGAATTCTCCTCTAGAAAGTTAAGATAAAATTTCTCCAAACAAAATAAACTAAAACCATTTTGAAAGTAAAGTTTGAATGAATAACTTGTTAAATATAGAAACTTAAAAAGCCTCCAAACTTTGAATTTGGATCTTCTTTTATTTATAGCAAGATCACATTGACTTTTATTGCGGTCAAGTTGGGTTTTTCAGCACGACCATATTCGTACATCATTATCATTTGGTTATCTTAGTTTTGACTAAGAAACTCACATTTTAAACTTATTTGTGCTCTTTTGGTCAACCTGGGTGTTTGCACACTTAGAACAGAAGGTGGATTCCACTAATAAATTATAATAAAAATCAAATAAATTTGTAGTAAAACAATTAAATGCAAAAGAACGCGCTAGAGGAAAAACATTCCACAAAGTTAATGCATGTGTAAAAAACGACTTTGTAAGAATTGCTCACCTAGGATTTTTGGATAGAAGGTATAATGGTCAAAGTTTGGTGGGTATTCGTTGGTTAGTTGTTAGGGTTTTGTTCTTTTATAATGATTTTCATCTTTTAAGTAGTTAGGGTTGTTTTTAGTGTTGTGAGATGGAGACTCAAATTTTTATGATTGTAATATTTTTTTGATGTCTCAAGGATTAAAGTTGTTCTTCACCAATCAAGTCATTTTATGTGACTCAAACACAAAAGAAGACTTTTGTACAAGTCTTGAATAATACATGTAATATTCTTCTTTAACAACTATTTTCTCCTTGTATTAAGGGAGATTAATGAAAATGTGTATCTCACAGATTTTGAAGATTGCAAAAGTTACCTTTACGGAAAAATAATATTATCTAAAGGTGAAAAACCTTTTACTCATATGAACATGTGTAAAAAGTTGGATCTTGTTTGGAAATATCTAAAATCTTATAAAGTTATTCTTTTGGGAAGAGGGTTTTATGAATTTGCTTTTTCATCTTTGTAAACATGAGAAAAGTCCTAGCATTGGGTTCTTGAAATATCAATTTGAGTATCTTAAGAGTCATTAATTAGACTAAAGACTTTTGTGACATCTTCCATGAAGCTCACCAAAGCTCAAATTTAAGTCAGGACCCACGGTCTTCATATGCAATATTGGCAACCAAAAGCAATTCTCTCTACAACGAGAAAGATTGATACTCCTCTTTCTCTTGACGACTACACCATGAATAAATCTACATGTTTTTTTTGCTAGAGTGTTGGTTAATATTAATATGTTATTTGCTTTTCCTAATCAAATTTTGGTGGAGAGATTTGACTTTGCTTTTATCATAGATATTGAATTTGAGAAGTTTCCTTCATTTTACTTTTTATGCAAAATGATAGGGTATGATATTTCTAAATGCGGACGACATCTTGATAACCTAAATAACACGACCAAACCGCTTATTGTTTTGTCAACACCTACTATTGTACAATATAAACCTGTGACTATTTAGACCAAGGAAACTAATGATGTCCCTCAGTAGGAAGTGGTTGGTGTCACAGAGAAATAAAATTATGCGGTAGAGGTACATATATATCATAATGTATGGGTGGTGGAAGTCGAAGGAGATGCTATTGATCTTGATATCCTTGTTGAAGTTGTTGTTAATCAGGTGGAGAGTGAACCTCTTATTGATTAAAAGTTTAAGAAATCGACTGAAGATATAGGGGTTAGTTCATGACCTCGGGATGATATTTTTGCTAATATACCCTCTTTGGAAAATGTCTATTAATCAGATGATTTGCTACAAAACAAAAAACTCATTATCCCCTGAAAATTTTGGTCTTTTAGAAGGATTATCTAATCTCAAATTTGCAACTAATGCAAAAAAAAATCTAAATTAGTTGTTACCAAACTGATCACTTCTAAATCTATCTCTCAAAATTTAGACTTGCAAAATTGTTTTGAATTTCTTTCTGACGATGAACAAGAGTCATGTCCGACCATCTTGCTAGCAGATACATGTGAATCTATCCCGACTAGTATTTTCTTAGAAGAGTCAACTTGGTCTTTAAGTTATGAGTTGAAAAGATGGAAAATGAGGAATCATTAAGTGAAGAAGATGAATCAGTTCAAACCTCTAAGAGACTGAAATGTCCTCCTAAAGCTACAGTGAAAGTTAATAAGATGACCTCCAAAACAAGTCAAGCCAAAAAAAAGTAATGGTAGTGATGTGCAACAATATCATAGGATTTTATTATCGTTGTTGAATGTAAATGGGGGTTCATCTTTTTAGATTTTTGAGATTCAATCGTTCTTTTTTGTTGTCTTTTTGGGAACTATGCATTAGAGAATGTTCTTTTGTTTGTTTTCTTGTCTTTATTCTTTTTTCATTTTGTTTTTGGTAAAAACTTCCAATGTAGTTTCTTAGGCTACAACTAAAAAAAAATCATATTAACCCACAAATTACTATCACGGATATAAATTCGTAGGTAAACTCAACATTACCTAAAGATTATTACTCATAAATCCTTATACGTAGATATTATTTACGGGTCTTTATCCATAGGTATTACGTACGAATATAGTATGTAGGTATGACTTACGAATATGTATTTATAGGCATTACCAACAAATAGTAAATTTACTTCGTCATTTATATAGGTGAGTATTATTAATAATATTAATAATAATAATTCTCATTAATAATATTTTTATTAGTTTATTATTAATAAGTTACTAATATTATCAATATTATTAATAATATTTATTATAATAATTAATAATATTAAATTTATTAATAGCATTAATAATATCAATAATTTAACAATATTGATAATATTAATAGTATTAATAATATTAAAAATATGAATGATATTATTAATAAGAACAAAATTAATAATTAAAACTTAAAAATATTTTCATATTAATTTTTTATAATATATATATATATATATATATATATATATTAAATAAAATAAAAGATAACCCCTGCTAGCCCACCCTTTGGTTGGGTGGGTTAAGGCCACCAATATCTCTAACTACATTGGGTTAGCCGATCATGTCTCATCCATCTTAACTTCATAGGATAGTATTGTAAAATCCCAACAATAAAAGAAAACAACTAGTTAAGCATCAAACTCAAATTTAACTCAAAAAAATATATTTCTTAATTTAATACATTCTTTGAAGTAAATGGTATGCATTTTTTGCCTAATTTTTTTGGTACTGGAAAGTTATTTTTGAATTCAAAATTATTCTATTTTTTTTTAATTTAATGCATTGTTTGACTTCAATGGTATGCATTATGTTGCCTAAAACTTTTGGTATTTGAAAAAGTTACTTTGAATTCAAATTAGTCTATGTTGAATTACATAAACTCACCTCACATGTTGATAATAATATATTGTTAATTTATTAAAATTTATTATATTGATTAGTAGAATTAAAGTTAGCAAAAAATATACAAACACGTTTTTTTGTGTGCATATATATATATATAAGTAAAAAGCTAATAGTTGAAGACAAAAAATGTTATTTCATTTATAGCTGAATTTGTATAGCAGACAAAAATTGATGTTGTGTTTAATTAGAAACTTATACTCTAATTACAATGAAGAATTAACTAATGGCCTTTTCAGAACAAAGGAAAACAAGAGATTAATCAATAGTGTTAATACACAATGAAGAAATAAACAAATTCTAAAACCAAAATAGAAGAGGTTTTTTGTCACTAAGTGAACTATGTACTTGGTCTGAGGCAATCCTTAACTTCACCATTAATTCTCTTCCATGCTTCTGGTTCTGTCTGATTTGTTGTGAAATTTCATATGCACTTCAGATATGAAAAATGGAAAATTTTCAGAACCAAAACAAAACCAAACATGCACTTTGTTGTCTTAACTTGCAGTAGGAATTGAGCGTCTTGGGCTGGGCAGGCCCATGTAAGCAAGCCTTGGAGACATTCTGACTTTTGGGCTGGGCCTTGGGGATGGGATTGGGCCATAGGTATATGGGCGTGCAGAAGCAGGCCTAGGGGAGAGGTTAACTTGCTCCAAGGCCCTTGATTGAAGATGTTCAGGGTAGTCACGCACACACCCTATCCTTGGTCCTGCTCCTGTGGACCACTTGCATGTTAGCCTCTTAGAAACATCAAAAACTGGGACCTCAACCTTCTTTTCAATCTCTTTCTGAACTGTTGTTGCATTAATGGTGATGCCATTGTTGTTCACTGCTGACCCTGATTGGAAAGGTAGAGGAGGACCCTTCATTTGCTGTGACTCATTTATGTCACTAAATGAAGTGGACCCTACAATTGAAGGGGCATCATCATCTATAGCACATTTCTGCAAGGACACACAGTACATTAGATGAACAACTATATTAGTAACCTATAAAATAGTTCCAACTGATACAACATCGATAAAGCAGTTACAACTGATACAACAGTTACAACTCATGAAGAAACAGTTACAAGTGATAATAGATTATTTGTTTCACTCTCAATAATTAATTTCAATGGGTTAAGAAAAATTTACCTTCACATTGGAAAGGTCCACATTGTGTTCGTCAAGAAAGCTTATAAATTCCTTGAAGTTCTCTTCTGTGGGGTGATAGTGACCACTGTATGGCCAAATAGCCTGCATTGTTTATCAGCACTTTGTGTATAAGTCACAACAATAATTTGAGTACGTGACAAAATGCATTAAATTTCTCTAAAGTGATGTAACGTGTAAAGTGGAAAAGTTTGTCTCCATGCATGATTCAATTAAAGTACTATCTTTATGAAACTTTAGATTAGGAGAATGCAAATATTATGTGTTATTTACCTCAAGTACACCCTGTTGAGCCACTAATCTTCCTGCAGCTGTTGTAGCAGCACCAGCTAGAAAGCTAGAGTGTTGAAATGAGCCTTTCTGCTTGCGCCCCACATACAAGGACCTTGTGGTGCTGAGAACAAATATCCATTTGGACTTTCCATCAGTGTCCACAAACCTTCCATCCTCTCTGTAAACTAGCTTCCCCTCTTTAACAATTACTTCATATTCTTCCCTTTCTTTCTGCAATGGTTACAACAAACATAGGTTCATACTTATTCATGCACTTCACAAATTAATGTAAAAAGTTTTGTGTTGCTAATTAACCAAAAGGACTTAATAGTTATAGTATAACTTTTAAGTAGTTTGCAAATTGTACATGATGGTTTCTGATTAAATAACAATATGAAAGACTTTACACCCTTAAGTACTGTTTATTTTCTTCATTAGAAATGTAAGGTTGATCAGTGATAACTTACTGGTCCAAGATATTTAATGCACTGGCGTTGCAGGATGGCCCTTGGGCATTTCTCAAGATTAATTTCTTTACCATCTCCAACATCCAACCTGCAAATCATAAAGGACAAAGTTAACCATCCAGAACCTTAGCTTCTACAGTTTTTGCCAGCAGCAAGATAAATGTTGTCAGAAGATATAGATGATTAGATATCTTAGAACAAGAGTTTACCAGTAGAAAAATGGTTGGGTGCTTTGGCTTTCAAACCAAATATCATAATACATGTGCAAATTGTGTCCATAACGATGACGTGGGTCAATCTGTTCAGAAAACAAACAAAAAAATGCAAATTGACAACATTAGATGAGACCATAAACTAAAATGTAACATAATTTCATGGCTGAATAGGAGTTATTGATGAACTAATGGGTAACTTACAGCTTCAAGCCAATGTTGCAGGGCCAACTTTTGAGCCTTATCATCCTTGGACAAACCTTTTCCAACCTGTTCACATCCCAAATAAATTATAAGAATAAGAAGTTATATGAATTTAGAGAGTTGAATTTCAATGGAATATACCTTAGCAGCTCTTGTCCTTGCTCTTGCCCACCTTGACATAGCTGTTTCTTGTTTCTCCCCATTAAAGAATGAAACAGAACTCCTTTTAAGAGCAGCAAAGTCTAATGCTTTCCACCTAAATCAATTAAATATCATAACCAGTTAGTAACATACCAAACATAATGAATGATAATCTTGACTGAAAATCCACATAAAGATATGATTTCACTAGTAATAATTGGAGAAAGGCACCAAAAAAACACCAAGAAATCACATCTAGATTTTGATTTCATTGTGTGTTTGTGTAGATGTAACTTGCTAGGATGAGAGGATCCTAATCTAAAAGAACTTGTTTGAGACTTACCAGAGCTCTTCCACAACAACAGCACAATCTGCAAGGTTTCTTCTGGTGCGGTAACTCTTGTAGACTTTTTGAAGTTTAGTTGCGGCAGCATCAAGCTCACTAACTGGTCTTGGGGAAGAGAAAACCACTTCTTTAGGCAGAGAAAGAACAGGCACTGGCTTCTGTTGCATCTGGTCACTTCTCCCAGAATCCATTATCTCCATTCCTTGAATGCATGAAAGGTTTTTTTCAAAGATCATGTGCTCGGGTCTGCAATCCTTCAACTTGCTTGAGCCAGAGATACCCTTTGATAACACAGAAGTGGTGTCTGATTCTCTTTTCTTGAAGCTAGCTGATCTCAAAATCACAGCCCCATCTTTTGAACCGAAGCTGAAATTCAAAGACAGACCAAAGAGAGAATGTCTCACGATTTCTTCCCAGGCTGATGAGAGTAAGGAAAGTGATAATCCCATAGAGATGTAGATCCCCCACTCTTCAATTTCTTTGAAGAAAACTATCACTCTTTTGAGTCCTGCCAATATAACACACTTGTTTGTGTTAGATGAGTTATTATAAGTACACCACACATCCACCCCAGAAAACTATTAGAACTCCACATTTTGTTGAGCTAATTTCATTTCATAATTGTTCTAGTCACCACCGAATTTTGAAAGAACAAAAAAAAAGTCCCTCACAAGCAGAATCACAACTTTTCTTTGTCCTCTTTCTGTTTTGTTGATGAAGAAAATGAAATAGAGCATGCATAATCCATTACTTGTTTGTTTAACCATGCAACCAACCCCATGAATAAAACTAGTTTGATTTTGTAACAAACAACTTCATGAAAAGCAGGAGATAAAATCCAACATGAACTATTTACCTTTGAGTATTAGATATAGGTCTTTGGTCTTTGTTCCAGGATCAAAGAAGACAATATAAATGAAGAAAGATAGGATATGTTAGTGGCTTTCTCTGCTTATATATAAGCTGTAAAGAACACAAAATTCCACACAGGTAGCAGACTTTCAAATACGTGTCAAGAATGGAAAAAGAGGGTAAAGGGTTGGTCTTTGAATTCCACAAGGAATCTGCCAACGCAACTTCGAATGGGAAAATAAATGGTGGATGGTCTTCCAAAGTTTAGCCGTGTAAATTATATTTTTATTTTTCCAAGTCCAACCCACAACATGGTTTTGAGTGGTTCAAAGGTTACGGTTTGAAATCGACCCATTTTTTTAGATTTTTAAAGGTACATAGACCCTTGTAGATTCCATAAAAGGGTTCAACAAACACTAAAATTTGATTAGGGTTAGGCTGCTGGTCAAACAAAGTTAGCTTCTTTGATGTTCCATTGGAAAGGAAACTCTAGCATTGTAAATGGGTACACAAATTTTCACTCTTTTTGTTCATATTTTACTCCCTACCAAACAAGGGTCCTGTACCTTATCCTCACTCATCATCAAGAATAAAGTCAAAGTGTTATTAATATCTTAAGACAAAATTATCATTTCAGACATGAATGTTTTCAAGGTATTGTGGTTTTACATTGATGAATTTATTCTTAAATTTTAATTTAATTTCTTATAAAAAAAATAGATACAACACATGGAAGATTAAGTGCATTATTCCTTATGAAAGTTGGATATTAATTATGTTTAATCGAAAATTTTAGTGACACTATTTCATTGACAATAAAAAATAAATAAGAAATATTTAAAATACTATGTGTAAAAACTTAATTAAAAAAATTAAGTTATAAATGAAGTAAATTTAACTACTATTATTATTTTTTTGAAAGCAATAGTGATTAATTAGTGAAGAGCACGTGTTTGATAAAATGTGTGACAGACAAGAAAAAGTTCTGTAGCTTCAACCTGTTGTATTTTGTGTCTTTTTTGTGTTTCTTTCTGTTCTAATTTATGACTTTTTCCAATTCAACATCTCTGTTTTACCATTCTACCCTTTCATGGAGATTCATCTTCACGACCAATTTTCTATGATTAGGTGTTAATTTGATTTTTCAACTCACGTGGTGGTAATAATAAAAATAATAATAATACATACCATAATATTAATTTATAATTAATACTAACTCAAAAATATTTTAATTACACGTTAACCCTTCATATAATTAAATATAGACGGCTCACTTCACACTCCAACTGATATTTTTTATTTTTATTTTTATTATTGTAAAATATAATTTATATGTCGAATATAAATAAATATTTTCATTTATTATTTTATAAATATATATTTTTATATTTTATTTCATAATTGACTTTATTATATATTTTTTATTATTTATTTTTAGTAAATAGTAAATTATTAGTTTTTAAAGTTTTTTTCTTTAATTATTTTATGTAAACGTTTTTTTTTACAACATACTCAAATTTAGAATTAAAAAATATACTCATTTTTATTTTTAATCTGTACAAGCTGAGCCACAATTATATTAAAAAGATGAGGCTTATTAATCAATAAATTTTATACGAATCAACTCATCTCAATCCATTTTTTAGGAGTGAAATAGGAAACAGTTTATAGCACAAGTTAAACTCTATAATTAATAAATTTTTAGATATTATATTTAACCTAAAACATAAATAATATGAAAATTAAAAAAATGGCATTAAAGAATTAGAGTAGTTAGTGAGGGTCCCTTGTGTGTTGGATCCGAAATCAATACCACGTGTTCCCTTCTCGTCGTACAGTCGTGAAGATTAAGTTTGGGGATGTTGAATGTTCTTGTACGGACACAAATCTTTCAAAGTTGGAGACCAAAGTCATTCTATCTACCAAACACTATGATTTAAACACTAAATAATTCACATTTAATTTTTAAAAAAAACTTATATATATAAATATTTTCTTAATATCATAGAATAGTATTCTTGACATACATATCATTCAACTCGAACATGAATCATGTTGAAAAATGACTCAAACTTCAGATACAACGAGATTAATAGAATAAGTAGTTAATCACTCTCTACACAGAATTAGGAAAATATTAGGCTTTCATGGATCTAGATAATTCTCAGACCCATAAGAAAATAGATAAGAATGATTCTTTGACTATAGTACTTATAATCTAAACACATTCACTGTTGAGTGTTGGAATGTCTTTGCAGGTATTCACCCCAATACACTAAGAGATTCAAGAGTCAAAGAACTGAGAGATCGAATAAACTGAAACCTTGATAGAGAAAATCCGGCTTTGTTGAATTCTGTAAAAACAAAAATTATTTCAATTTAATATACTTATTATATTTCTTTTTAGGTATTTTTTAATAAAGTTTATGATGTTAGCAACATTGCTATTTTATATTTTCATATTAATAAAGAGATAATATTATTGATCATTTTCTTAATTAACCAGAGAAATAGTTATTAAGAGATTAGGTAAAATAAATCAAGATTATATTAGAAAAAATAAAAACATTCTACCATCTTGATTATTTTTTAATCCATACACAAAAATCTTAAACAAAGAATTAGTAAAATTTGACTTTAAAGTAGAATGTTAAAAAATATGCTGTCTTATTCTGAACGTGAAAGATGTCTTGTTTAATGAAAAATTGATTTCGAAATGGGTTCAAAACATGTTGAAACATAGGCAAAATAAGTGGTTGGAATTGTCTTTGTAATAGGGTTTTAATGTGGCAGTTGGACATTAATAAGGTATGTGGAAAGACCATTTTGTCACTTTAATATATGCTTCTAGATTCATCATTTCATAACTATGCTAGGAAATGCATAAAGATAAAATATCTCTCTTAGTACGGTTAATTATTTATATTTAAACATAAATCTTAAACTCTAATTTGAAACCTCTAACTAAGACTAGATAATAAATTTATATTATATTTAATTTTAATTTTTTTATAAAAACTCTTAGATATCACTATAAAATTTGACATTTTAATTAGGTTGACCCCACAAGTAACAACAATTATCTATCACCACATGAAAAAAAAGTATTATTAAAAGAAAAAAAAATACAAAAAATATAGGGAAATTAGACCAAAAATCTATATATTAACAAAAACGGTACATAGGTAATATATATCTATTAATAAAGAACTCTAAGAAAAAGGGTAGATGGAAGCCTATTATACCAATAAAAATACTCTTTGAATAATAGCAAGCTTATCAGGACATGCATTCCCTTCACGAAAAATGTGAAAAACCCTAAACCCTAAACTTGATTTTCACACAGTAATTAAGACAAGTATTCCACATATTACAAAACATCCAATGAACATTAGTCATAGGAGTAAATGTAGCACAAACCAAGGCAGAATCACATTCAAGTCATAAACTAATAAGACCATCTTTTGAGCTTGTTCAATAACATGTATAATTCCATAAAACTCAACAACCAAAGCAGTCTGAACATCAAGAAAAGCAAAGAAACCACTAATAAATTCCTCCATATTCCCACAGAAAATACCACCACAAGTAACAAGACTAGAAAAACCCTTAGCAGCACCATCAATATTTATTTTAACTCAACCTGAAGAAGGAATCTTTCATTGAACATGAAGAGGAGATAGAACTTTACCACTACGAGTATTAATACCAAAATTTTTAAGCACATTGAAATCAAATATATAATTTCGCATAGAACTTTTAGACGAATTACTCACTAGACAAGTGAGATCTTTAATGACTAAAATGACTGTAGAAACATCAATTTTAATGTGAAATAAAACATAATTTCTCATATGTCATATCATCCTAATAGAAAAAATTATCACAACAATTTTTTAATATAATTATCTTAATTTAAATTATATTGTATAGATTTTGGAGTTATTGCAATATATCAAAATGCTCTTAAATATCTATCTTGATAATGATGGGACATATCATATATATTCTTATATTAATATCCATATTCTTGCTTTTAAACAAATATATGTATCAATAATGGACTTATTTTCTTTAGAGAAGATGACAAAATAAGAAAAATTATATTAAACAGTTTTTTTTTATAATATTATGATGATTTTTTAATTTCATCATATTATTTTGAATGTACTTTTTTAAAAATAGATAATATATTATTTTTTTAAAATGGATGATAGCAATGTTAACACTTGACATGAATAATGAATGACATTATTTTGTTTATACAAGTAACACATTACAAGAGGAACAAATGTCATACAACATTACAATAATGTTATCACCATAGAAATTATATTGACTCATTCTTCTTAAAAAGAAAAATCAAATTAAGAACATTCAAAATAGTTAAACAAAACTAAAATAATTTATCATGATTCTAAAATAAAAATTCTAACTTTCAACCATTACTTTACATATAATGAATTGTATTACTAAAATAATAAGTATTTTGAAATGTAGTTAACATACACAATCAATCATAGTACATTTATAATCAATTATAAATTATTCATCATTAATTATGACTAATTTTAATAATAATATTAAAAATAATAAATAAAATTAATGAGAAGATTATGTAAACAATAAATAAAGTAGGAGATAGTTAGTGGAGGAAGTACATATGCAGTTGATGTGAAATGATACACATTCCCATTAATGACTTCAAAGACTCACACATAACACTTCTTAACATGGTCAAGCTGGGAATTGGTCCATCTTACACCATCTTACCAATCAAATCCATATTTTTTTTATGTAACATTACAAAGAAAGAGAGACAAAGGAACTTCACATTCATAATAAATAATGAAAGGAAAATAAGTTATAAAGAAATATGATGCACCATCAATTTGCAAAATGATGGAAATATTATAAATCAATGCCATGAATCTCACTATTAAAAAAAATATTAAACCAAAATTAATTTTAAAATAAAAAATATTTAATTATTATATTAATTAAGTTATATATTATTTTAAACACTAAAAAAAATTTTAGTATCGTTTACAAATTTATAAATTAATTTTTAAATGTATGAATTAGTTTCTAAAAACTAAATATTAAGATTTTAATTACCAAAATTTTAGTTATCGATTACTTTATATTCTAAAATTGGTAACTAAAATATTCGTAGTTAATTAAATATTAATTAATTAATTAAATATTAATTAATTAATTAAATATCAATTTATTAATTAGATATCAATTAATTAATTATTAAATTAAAAATTAATTTATAAATTTAAAAATTATTTTAAATAATCATTTAGATATTATTTCAAAAAAATTTAAAATAATAATAATTTAGTCAAAAAATCTTGGTATAAATTGTTTAATTGCCTCAACTATTTTCTTCTCCTAAGTAATGTTGCACAATAACTCCACCCCACTATAGGGTTAGTTCCAAAATATCTTTCAATCCTTTGAATTTATTTGAGTTTGACCATCACTTCACCATGGTGGACTGGTTTTAATTTCCCCTAGTCATAGGACATCATATTTTTGTTCTTTGCCGTAAACAAAAAAAAAAACTTGGTACAACTAAAATTTGTGTGAAAATTTGGGTTAGCAAGTGGGTCAATATGGTCAAAAATCTTGACTATTCAATAATGTGTCTATCTTTGCATTCTACCCTTTTTTCAATCCACGTTTTGAATGGTTAGGTATTTTCCTTAGGTCATTCTATACGTTCCAAGAATACTTTATTTCCCTCAACTTTATGGTTTGAGATATTTAAATTTGGTCAATGCATAAACTTGTACTTAAAAAAATCATTAAATAAAAATTAATTTTAGAGACAAAAAATAATTAGTTACTACGGTTACTAAATTAGAGACCATTTTAAAGACTACAAAATTTTTTGATTTCTAAAATTGTTTCTATTATTGATAAATAATTTTTAAATTGATATCTAACTAGCTACCAATCTTTTTGCTACCAAATTTAGAATCTAAATAATTGGTAGTTAAAACCTTTGTAGCTAATTAGATACCAATTTATAAACTATTTATCAATAATAAAAACTAATTTAGAAACCAATAATTTTGTCTGTCTCTAATTTAGTCACTATAGCAACTAATTATTTTTTGTCTCTAAGATTTGTTTCTATTTAATGATTTTATTGTACAGTTGCATTGAGACTTTGGTGGTGCATATGAAATTTTTATGTATAAGAAGATGGTAGGAAAAGAAAATTATATATAAAAAAATTATAAGAAAAATGGTAATATCTGATTCTCTTGTGTATATTTAAATTACTCCATGTATAAAAAATATATACAAGTGTATGAAAACTTTATCTCCAAATTACAAACTAATTATGTAAAGATCCACTATTATAATCTATTTACGGTTTGATATTGGTTAATTATAGAATTAAAAGAGGTATTAAATTTTAAATATATAAAGGTTAGAATAATAACGAAGTGTATCTCTTTATTCAATTTATTTATTTATTGTTAAAAAAAAAACTTGCATTGAAACTGGTAAATGTATTTGGCTAAGATGTGTACCTTCAAGTGGACATTATATTATAGATATAAAATACACAACATGAACAACTCTTTTGACTTTTCTGTTTATTGTTCCCAAAACTTCACACATGCTCTTAGTTTTTTTCATTTCAATGTATTGGCCACTTGCATTCTTCCAAAGCAGCCATGTTAAATTATCTTATCTATCTGTATTAATTAAACTTGTTTGATTTAAATCCAAACAAATATATGTCATAATCACAAAATGTGCACATTAATTTACTACTTAATGTGACACCAACTTATGCCCACACTCTCAACCATTTAATACTCACAACCGTTACCTCATATTTATACTTTCAATGTTGAGTAAGGCAATACATTTTTATTAACAAAAAACTAATTTACTAAAATAATTAAAATAGTTTATTTTAAGACTTTCTTACAAGTTATATAACATATTTTATCTCCTAATTTCTAATTTATACGTAAATTATAAGTTTTTACCATCTTTAATTTATTTTAGGATATAAGTTCAAATAGTTTAAATAAATAAACAAATTTAAGCATATACAATTTTTAAAAATAAGTTGAATCATTAAAAGATTCATAACAATTTAATTATTTAAAAAAATAATATAATCACATAATAATTTAAAAAACAAAAAAAATATTTTTATTTATCAACTAGTTTACCAGTTATTTATACCTAAATAAAGCTTGTAATCTAAATTTATAAACTAAATTTTTCCAGCTTGTATGACTTATTGACTAATTGCCAACTACTAATTAACTTATAACCTAGTTTTTGTAAAACACATGTTGGAGATCCCACATCGACTAGATATTAGAGTCTTTCATTGTATATAAGTGGGTGCAAACCTCACCCCATTGAGCCGGTTTTATGGAATTGAGTTAGGTTTAAAGTCCATTTTATAATAACACATCCTTAATAAAAATAAGAATAAATTTTAAATATTAACATATATGACTGAGGGAGAAAGAAGAGTCTATATAAAAATAATGGCCAATAATTTAAGCATGTGACAGAATGAGATGAAATTTAGGGTTCATGGAAACTTCAAATTGATTAAAGTATTAAAGTAAATTTAGGGTTCATCTCAAGGCACATTGTTAATTAATTTAGTACATTAAGATGAGTCATGTCCACGTACTTCATATAGAGGACTTCATTTTTTTGTCCTTCTGCAAATCAAACCATACAAATCCATTGACCAAGACTTTGTTTAGAAGACGAAAATCAAAATAAAATAAAAATAGACATGTTAATATAGGACAAATAAATCAAAATATACAAATAAAATAAATGGTATTTTATTTCACTTTTTAAATTTTTTATGGTTTTTTTACTAAAGGTGATAATTTACGTTGACTCCCTCACATTGCAACTATTTTCAACGAGATTATCAAACAACAAAAGGTAGAAGAAGATAGAGAAGAGGAAGTTGCTTAGTTTGTGTCAAAGAGAAGAATTCGAAATAATTGAAGTGATAATTTTAATAATTACAAAAAAAACATTTTAGATATAAAATTGATTAAGTTAAATACTATGTTATAAATTAAAAAGTTATTGATATTTAAAGTATTTTTCTATTATTAATAAAAATTATAAATTGGTATTTAATGTTTATTATCAAAATTTTAACTATTAATTATTTTAAATTGTGAATTAATTATATAAAATAATGTTTAGAATTGTAAAATTTAAAATACTATATTCACTTTAACGAAGAAAATGATAAAAGATACATGGAGTTAAACTTGATTTTTAATTTTATTAAAAATAAATATTTTGTCACAAAAAAATTGGAGGTGGGTTATAAAATATGAAAGTGGTGGAAGAAATTATCTTGGATTGGCCACCAGCTCTCCAAGTAGAATAAATAATCTAAAAAACCAGACACGTAGATACACACAAAAATTGCAAATAACATGGGCTTTGATAGCAATGGGCTTTCAGAAAATTCTTCCTGCACCATATCAATTTCAATCTACACCTGATTTGTCACTAAAATAATAAAAATATTTTTATAAAATGACAAAAATATCTTAAATGAAAGGATACTATGATTATAAGAAAATCTTTCAATTCAATAGAAACCGTTAGAAATAAAAATTAATTATTTGTTATATTGATAAAATTAAATATTATTTTATAGACTAAAAAATTATTGGTATCTAAATTAGTTTTTATTATTGATAAATAATTTTTAAATTGATATCTAATTAGATACCAATTTTAAAATCTAAATAATTATTTTCTAAAACTTAGGTAACTAATTAGATACCAATTTAAAAACTATTTATCAATAATAAAAACTAATTTAGATACCAATAATTTTTGTAGTCTCTAAAATAGTATATAATTTAGTCACTATAGAAACTAATAATTTTGTGTCTCTAAAATTAGTTTTTATTTAATGATTTTTCTAATAGTGTATGGATAAAAGAAATACTTCAAGAACCCCTTTTCTAAAATAATTTTTTTTATTTGAATTTCTAAAACACGTTTCTGAATTTTAGAAATTTTTTTTCAAAATATATTTCTAGATTTTGTGTTTCAGATTTTTTTTTCATAATGTATTTTTAACATCTCAAATTATATTTTAGAATGAGATTTTGATTTTTGAATTATGAATTTTCAAATTTAGAATAAAAGATAATTTTTTAAAAAAATTAAAAGATAATAAGATGCAAATTAGAATGTTGCAATTTCTGTGTGGATGACAGGCTGGCATCTCAATCCGACAAATCGTTTGAGTAAACGAAGTGAACGAAAAGTTCCCTTCACTTTCTCTTTCTCTTCATCTCCTTCGTTTTGGTCGTTTTCGCTTTTCCAACAAACTCTTCCATAAAACCACGTCAACACTTTCTCAACAGGCCCACATACATTTCTCCGTTAACCTTAAAACCAGCAACCTTAAACCCATCATGCCAACAAACTCATTCTCAGGTACGAATACCAACCCTTTTCTCTTAATCAATCCCATCTAATCATTTCTCCCACCATCTGCAGAACCTTTTATTTCCCATTGCAATTGCTTTCACATTTCTGCATTTCTGTTTATTTAATTCAATTTTGCAAAATGTAACCCTTATTGCATTATTCAGCAGATTTTGCATTATTGCCTTTTAATTTTTCTGGTATCAAATGTTAATGTTAGCAAGAGATTCGGAATAGAAGTGCTTTTTTCATATTGTAGGACCAAAAAATGGTAAATAAGAACTGATTTGCAATATGGGAAGTTTGTTATGCCTAATATTGGTTAGATGATTATGGTTTTTTGTGGTATCAGTTAATGAAGAAAGAGCAATGCATTGTTCAGAACATGAGAACAGGGAAAGTCATGGAGTGAGTGGTGGTATCGATGAGAAGACTTCAATGGACGATGTTAGGGCTCCAAATGTGTTTGAGAGAGCAAAGGAGGAGTTTCAGGCCCTTTCTGAGGTATTACTTCACAAGAAAAAGATTCCTACTTCTGATATAAGGTTATCATCCCCTCATTCATTACACACATCTTTTTATAGAGAAAAACAAACAAATTTTGGCTGCAGAAAAGGGACACTGCTAATGACAAACTCTGATTTCTATGTTTAATTTGTGATATATAGAGATGAAAATCAAATGGCTGAGTCAATCAAACATAACCAAGAAGCCCCAAGCTCTCCATCAGGTATAATATATGTATATATGTTAATGTATGGGAAATATGAATAAAACTTACTGTACATTACGCCAGTGAGTTTCAGTGCTAATTGTTCCAATCCTTTTGAATGCCTACATATACATCCATGTTATTGTATAGAAACACACTATGTTCGAGAATGACCATTGTTATTGTTCGAATCATTTGCTTAGGATTTGGTCGGAGGGAATGAGGTAAGGGAAGAAAGAGATATGATATATTTTTTTGTTCAATTTTAAGAACAGAAAGAGGGAAGATGAGTAGAGGAGAACAATTGTACTTATGTATTTGAATGCAAAAATCATGTCTGCATAAATAACCAAAGGCTTCTTCCAAACCAACATGGTTGTTGATTGGATATATAAGTTGAGGGCCAATAATTTGTTGACTTGATAATAATAAGAGATTTTTTGCTGGCAGAAAGAAAAGCAAAGGCAGCAAACATATTTGTGAAGGCTAAGGAAGAGATTAAAGGCATGATACACCATGAGAAGTCAAAACAGCATCATAAAGAAACTCATGGAAAGAATGATGATATCAGTGATGATACTCCTACCAATGAAGTTAAGGGTCCGAATGTCTTTGAAAGAGTAAAAGAAGAGTTTGAAGCTGTTTTCCAAGCTATGCATCCAAAGTAGGGAAAAATGGCAATTTTCCTGCCTTAACATAGAAGGATGGTGAAACTGTTTGATTAGGACTGTCATCTGCATTATAAACTACAAACATGTTCTTATAAATACCTTTTCTGGAATTGTAATAGTATTACACATACATGCTCAGTTAAAGTATTCAAGTGTATGTGCTGAATTCAGTGTATGGTAAGTATTAGTGAAGCGTGTTGGTGTTTATCTAAACACTTTTGTGACCTTTTTCCTCCTTATTGTGGACCCATTCATCATCATCTTCTTCCTTCACCATGACGATGCCGTTTTCAGAATCAAGCTTGTTTGGTTCCTTTGCTTTCACTTCCTGAATCACACTCAGAAACATCCATTTTTGTTTCTTCTCTTCCAAACAACACTTTATTTTGCTTTATCAGTCTCAACATTCATGTCCATTTATTATTAAAGTGTCTCACTCAAATACAAATACAAATACAATGTGATCGTGTATATTTATATTTAGAAAAAATGTTACATAGTTAAAATCATCTCTTTATGACTTTTTAATATTTGTTCGTGGGTTCAGTAAAAGATTATTTATTTTTCTATTTTTATCAGTTGTGATTGTGTTAATCTAAACTCTTATATCTACTAGGGTTATAAAAGAAATAGTTTGTCATAAAATAAAATAATAAGAATTGTTCCTGCTAGGGAGATGGGACCTAGAGAACTGTTGAAGTCTTCTTCTCCTTCCTTCGGTCGGGCAGGTGGCTAGGTGATGAACTGGGATCCTTCTCTTTCTTCTGCTTACCCTTCGGC
>Ga0123342_1002430_pt1 | contig 30945 bp, 16 predicted proteins | sample Turbeawhitnodule_FD_89960 | JGI IMG/M metagenome (GOLD analysis project Ga0123342, IMG submission 89960) | Root nodule microbial communities of legume samples collected from Mexico - Turtle bean Mexico white nodule | ecosystem: Host-associated > Plants > Roots > Nodule | place: Mexico: Nepantla... | reverse complement strand
TAATGAAATCATATAGATGAAGTTATTTAGGTGTTGAGAGTCGAAAAAGGATCATATGAATGAGCAAGTTGTTTGAAAGATAACTAACTTGACCTGTTATACGAGTTAACCTTGTCATACTAGGAGAGAGATGATATTGAGATTATTCATGCACATAGCTGTTTGAATTTCCCAGTGATATAGTATGACAAGTGCATATATCTGAGTTTAAGTCAATACACGAGTCTTCCGGAAGTAGAGTAAAGTGTTTATGTGTTGTGAGTCAGTAGAAGTCTGACATGTGAAAGATGAATTATGAATTTTAATTGACACTTATGGTTTGAGAAATTGTATGAGACTTGAATTATGTTTATTAATTTGAAATTGAAATTATATAGAAATCTTTATATAACTAACTTACCCTTTGTTTTGTTTTGTATTTGTTTTCTCTAATCTGTGATGATCGTGTTAATTTACACGAGAACCGATGAAATTGCAAGTAATAGAGCTTCTCAATTAGCAGCCAAAAGAACAAATGTCCTTATTCTAAATGTTTTGTTTGTATTCTTTTGTGTATATATTAAAATTCTCAAGAAAAATGATATATTTTGAGATAGAATATTAGATAATAATATATGTTCATATATAAGTTAGATATTACTTGTTTTACTTTTATTTTATTATATATGGATATATGGGTAAAAAGTAGAGATGTTACGGTAGTTTTCTCCCTATATTTCTACAACTATTTTTAACGATCAGCTAAGGTCACGGTGCCATCTGATGGATAGGCATGAAGAATCAGAGTTGGCACTTCACGATGAAGAATCAGAGAAAAAGAAACAGGTTTCAAGAAAAGCAAAAAATTGATCGAGTAAAAAAATCTCAATCTTAAAAGGGCTCGACTTTACAGATATATTAAATTATTCAACAATAAAATTGCAGCATTTTCTAAATAAAAGCAAAGTATCAGATAAAAAGAATCACCATGAAGTATCACATATACGTCCAATCAGAAAATTACACACGTTCAACGGAGATCAATAAGCAGAGTGAGACTTTTCGCGGAGGGTGGCATTGGGAAGAGGCCACTCATAAATAATATATTACAAAGTGGTCAGTGAAGTAATGCCATTCATTAACTTGATATGCTATGAAATATAAATAGCATCAGATTTGCCAGTTTATTTTATTTGGGTATGAATTGAATAGGAGTAGTAGTTACGTATATCATCCGTGTATCATTCCGTTGCAAGATTTGAGCTCGGTTAAATCATATTTCTTTCATTGGGTGGAGAAGCAGAAAGACAATGTCAGCATCAAACTACATCACTAGTGAAAAATCTTACAAGACATGTAGTACAACTGTGCAACACCATGCTTGTCAACTGCGAGCGCTACAAACTTCCATCAAGTAATCTTTCTGGTGTCTACCATCAGTTTATAGAGAGCAAATCCCCCTCGATGGCAGCCAGGCATCCTAGAAGTCATGTTTTCTACTTCATCCTGAAAGATAGAAAATCAGAGTCATGCTTCAAAGACTAAAAGGTTGGTCGATGTCAATATAGGCATTAAATTTAGAAACGTAGACTAGCTACTATGGATAAAATATCAGGTATTTATGTTCCAACAGATTCTATTATAACCCAGAGGAAGAAATATCACTAAGCGTTTAGTTCTAAATAATTAGAGATATGTCATTATCATCATATCACCTATCAGGGGGCTTCCTCTGAAATCTGAACCCACAATCATTTTAATGGGCCTTCTGTCGCATAAGAAAAAAAAAATGACCATGCTCATATCTCTTACTAATGCCACTAACAAAAAAATGCAATGTCCTTAAATGGAAACATCCAAAAAATAAAGTGTAAATAATCACAATTATTATTAAGAATGGATTTCATGCCAACAAAATAAGAACAAGTTTTAGATTCACCATTGGAACGGCATATAGCTGAGTCGATTCATAGCCATCTTGTGCGCTAGAATAAAACTGCTGAACTTCCTTTGAATCAAGACTACAGTTGATAAAGAAAAATGCAGCCGGTCTCACATTCAAATTCCTGCGAGATATACCAATGAAAGTAGGGATGCTCTACACGACAAACGCTCAAAATTAGATACTGAATCTTTGAGCATATTCAATCCCATTTTAAAAGGAAAAGGAAGCACGAGATTAAGATTAGCAAAGCATACTGAAATTTTATCTGCAATCAATGCACACAGAAAAGGAGTATCACAAAAACCAAAACATATAAATCACAAAGTCTACTAAAGCTAGCATATTAGGTGTCTCTTTAATTCAGTCACTTATAAAGGTAAAAGCCATGTATATTGTGTCCTCTCAGTCATCTTAAAGTAGGAATTATTAAACTTACAAGGGATGAAGCTGGCACTCCAATTTCTTCAACTACTTCGCGAACTATGCTGTCAAACATCTCCTGCGAAACCTTGATGTTAATAGATTCTGCTAACTCCTTGATATATTGATGTGATGTTATACCAATTTCTTGAGGCTGTCAATCATCAATAAAGAAAAATAAATGTATAGCCAAGTCTACACATATCAACAGGAAAAAATTACGTGCTTTTATTCAGTAATAAATTAATCATTGAATAGAAGATAATACGGTAAAGTAAAAAAGTGCAGAAAACAAGATGGTAGAAAATAAGGAACACATATCATGACAAATAAATGCATCACACAGAAAAACCAAATTAAAGACTTATTTTAGAACTGTGCGTTCCAGATTTATTGTAGAAAAAAAATGTACTATTGCAACACTAGATTGTTGCAACAAAAAGGTTTCACCATTTAATACCTCAGGATGGCCTCCAGGGAAAACAAAATGTCCAGGAAATTCACCAACATTATTACTTCGTTGTAATACAAGTATTTTGTTGTCTTTTGTTTCCACCACTGCACCATTTCCTAGAGGGCTGGAGGTGTTCTGACAAAGAACGGAATCATCTGGGGAGAAGGATGTAGGTAAAAGATTATGACAAATAAATCAATACCAATTCAACAGCAAAGAAATGATGGAAGAGGAGGAGGCAGAACCAGAAGGAACATAAAAGCTTAGCAATTTTGGTCTATATAATTCCATCAATTATTGTTTAATAATATTTAATCAAAGAGATAAAATCAAACAATCAATGCATCCAAACCTAGGATGGAATTAACATGTTTGAACAGTGTTTGATAAAAGCTGTGTATACTTTGTGACTTTGACCCTGAAAACCCATGGATAAAATACAAATATACAAAGCATCTGACCTCTGACATAAGTACATTTTCTTCCTACAACTAATCATAAATGAACTTCTCTATCTTCCGTCAGTGACTAGCAAGTTATTTCTTAATGAACACAATGAACTCATGAAACAAGTAATACGTGATATTGCCCCTTCTTTATTATTCTCATGGTTCGCAAAATCTATGGAATGACATGACAATCGAGGTAAAAAAAAATATTACATCCTCTACCCTTTTCAATTTTTTCCAATTAAAAATGGAACACAACAAATGCAAACAAGGCACAAAGGAGGAAGGAAGGACCTATAACAGTTATGATTTGGATGAAGATTGTGCTTCCTACAGGAGTCCAATGTTCTGGGGATAGCTATATGGTGATGATATGCTCAAGTTCCAAATGAGAAATGATTAAAGGATCTAGCTATATGTCCCCTACTTGGGAATACATAGAAGAGTGGTGATAATCATATTTTCAGACATAAAGGGAAACTCCACTGTATCCAAACTGAAAAACAGAAGAGAGATGCCCAACTGCTGCCTAAGGTGGGCAAAAAATCCAAATTGCCAAATCCAATTCATAATTATCCAAATCCATATTACTTTTAATTCATTTAAATGAATTTATTTCAAATCCAAATACACATTTTTGGATTTTAAGTCTAATCTATTTAATTGGATATGGATTAATTATAGATTATATACATTTTTGGATTATCCAAAATGGATTTTGGGTTGGATTTTGACTTAACCCGGACCCAGGTTGAGTTGAGACAATCCAGGCCAAGATTGAGCTAAGACTGCCCCAACCCATGTTGAGTCAACTCAGGCCCAAGTCGAGCCGAGTCGGTTCGGGCCAAAGTCGAGCCGAGATGGTCAAGACCCAAGTCGAGCCGAGTCAACACGAGCCCAAGTCGACCTGAGTGGGCCAGAGCCCAAGTCGAGTCGGCACTTGGACAAGGTCAAGTCGACCCAAGCCCATGTCGAGTCGAGTTGACCCGGGTTCATGTCGAGCCAAGTCGGTCCGAGCAAATGTTGAGTCGAGTTGCCCCAAGCCCATGTCAATCCAAGACGACCCGCGTTCATGTCGAGCCAAATTGGCCCGGGCCCATGTCGATCCGAATCGCTCTGGGACCATATTGATCCGAGTCGGCCCAGGCCATATCGATCCGATTCAGCCCAGGCCGATGTCGAGTTGAGTCAGTCAAGATCGAAGTCGAGACAAGTCGGCTCGGGCCCATGTGTAGCCGAGTCGACACAGGCCGATGTTGAGCCGAGTCAGCCCGAGTCGATCTCGAGCTAAGTCGGCTCGGGCCGTGTCGAGCAAAGTTGGCCCTGTCGATGTCAAGTCGAGTCGACCCGAACCTATGTCGAGTCGAGTGGGCCAAAGTCCATGTCGAGACGAGTGGGCCCAGGCCCATGTCAAGCTTTGTCGGTCAGGATCCAGATCGAGATGAATTTAATCTAATTGACAAAGTGGATTTAATCTAATCGACAAAGTGAATTTAATCTAGATTTAATATATTTTAAATGGATTTGAAAAAATCTAAAAAAAATTGATCTAGTTAAAATGGATATCGATTTTAAATCCAATCCATTTATTGGATCTAGATTGGATTTTGAAAAATCCAATCCATGACCACCCCTACTGCTGTCTTAGATTTTCATTAACTCAGCATTGATCTACTTCCCCTAGCTCCCATCCAGATAATTTTATGGGACATCAGAGCAGCTTCATTTTGAAAGACATGTGTCACATACACATTGCCCTATGTTCAGGTGCTAACAGTGTAAGCTCATAGGATAAGAAAAAATAATAGTATGGGAGTTAACAAGGTGGAAAATTGTAATAATTTTACCTTCCGATTGAACCAAGAACCTTTCCCACAAAGGACTTAAATTTGTCCCCACAAAAGTCCTGGAAGCAAGTTTAACCAATAATTAATAAATAGAGGGAACTAAAACTGATAGGCAAAAATACAGGAGAGAACAGCAATAAGAATTAACTGTGCTTAAAGGATGCATTGCAGAGATATCCTCCAATGGTTTCAAACAAACACTAAAGATAACTGACTGTCCAAGCAATAACATGTCAACGGATACAATATACACTATGAAATTGTTTAATACATCAGTATGTTTTCTCAGCCAAGACCACCAATACATAGAAATTTAATTTGAAAATACACAAGTTTCTGACTAATTTACCAAATATGATAAACTATTCTCAACCTACCAGCTATAAAGGGATAAAGGCATATTAGAGGTCATGAATATGAACAATGAGAAAGATACAAATAAAGATCATTAAAATATCCAAATGAAAACTGAAACTAATTAATTTTTAATTCAAGATTATAGAATAATTATCATCCTATCAATATCACTACCCATGCTAAACAGAAAACATACATTTAAAAGAGGCTGAGGTCACACCTATAATCCGTCAAACCTAGGTGGAGGCATAAACGTGGTTCTCGGTCGGATCCATCTCCTGCGTCCAGAACACACCCTCCATACTGTAATAATTGCAACAAAAAAAAAAAAAAGGATAGACACGCTCTGTAAGGGACAGTCCTTGACAAAGTCAATCGACAGGGCCTCAAACTTCACTCTAGCTACAAGATCACCTCTCAGATACATAACATTACGTGAAAACAATAAAGGACTAAAGTGAAAGAGATTGAAGTAATCGTGCAATATAAACATGGATTGATAAACATGCCATCACCCCAAGAGCCACATGTTCCTTCATATAGCATTATCGATTATTAAACATTAAAGCCTGTATTGTTCATCCGATTCACACCATAACAGTATCAAGACACCAAATACGGGGCATCAACCAGGCAAACACACATGAACAAGAACAAGAACAAAAAAAAATTATTCTTAGTTAATATCTTCAGAACTTCAGCAACCGGAATCCAACTAAAATATTCTTAGTATCACTTGCATGTAAGGTTATTAATTACCAATGCCAAGTGTTATGACTTCAATTTCGGTGAACTAATTTGAGAGAAGGTAAGAGTATCTCATTACCCTGAACTTCTTTCCATTGAACAGTGAATTATTCTTCAGACTTCTCTGTTCCCATATCTGCACAACGGAAACAGAAGATAAGCGCAAGAGGAAACGATAGCAGAAGAAAACGAACATAAACGAATGCGATCCACCTCGGAAATCGTGTCTTCCAAGCTGACGTCAGAGCGGGGGATGCGGTCGTAAGCGTCGCTGAATGCCACGGAAACCTGCAAAAACAGAAAATGTTGGTTAGTGAGAGGCGTTTGAGGGGAATGATGAGGGTTGAGAGCGGAGCTAGCCTGTGAAGGTGAAAGGCCTGAAGGAGTCGACACAAGCAGCGAGAAGGAAGAAGGGTCCACGGTGGTTGCATCTTTCTCCATCGCAACGTCGACGATGCCTTGCCGAAGGGCTTGGTCCAGAGCTAAAGGGCCTACTGAGAGGTAACATTGGGTTTTAATTTGGGCCACTGTTGGGTTGTAATCCATGTAAGAGTAAAGCCCAATTGCAAAGCCTTAAACTTATTACATGAAGCGACCCGAACCTGTGATTCAGTTCTTGTTTTCCAGAAAAACCATTTCCCTTCACAAATTTAAAAATGTTGGTGAGGCGTTTCTCAGGTAAATCGCCGTTGAATTGCGCTCTTTCCTCAACCGTAATCCGGCACTGTTTCTCAAGCTCCAATGAAAACGATGACGTGCGGAAAGTGTTCGGCATACTGAGCAGCACCTCCACGCCGGAGCAGCTGAAACAATCCCTCAAAGCAAGCGGTGTTTTCCTCTCCAATGAATTGATCGATCAAGTTCTCAAGAGGGTTCGCTTCAGCCACGGGAACCCCTCCCAAACCCTTGAGTTTTTCCGTTACACCGGAAGAAGGAAAGGGTTTTACCACACTGCGTTTTCCCTCGATACCATGCTCTACATTCTCGGTAGAAGCCGCATGTTTGGTCACGTTTGGGACCTCTTAATCGAATGCCGTCGAAAAGACCAAACGGCCATAACGGCTCGCACCGTTATGGTCGTGTTGGGCAGAGTTGCCAAAGTTTGTTCCGTTCGACAAACGGTGGACTCGTTTAGAAAGTTCAGGAAGCTGGTGGCTGAGTTTGATACTAATTGTTTCAATGCTCTGTTGAGAACGCTGTGTCAGGAGAAGAGCATGACGGATGCAAGAAACGTTTACCATAGTTTGAAGCATTGGTTTCGCCCAAATTTACAGACTTTTAACATTCTTCTTTCCGGGTGGAAGACCCCTGAGGATGCTGATGGGTTCTTTAAGGAGATGAAGGAAATGGGAGTGACACCTGATGTTGTTACATACAATAGTTTGGTGGATGTATACTGCAAGGGGAGGGAAATTGAGAAGGCTTATAAGGTGCTTGATGAAATGCGTGACCGGGATTTGTCGCCGGATGTGATCACGTATACATGTATCATTGGTGGATTGGGGTTGATTGGGCAGCCTGATAAAGCTAGAGGTGTTTTGAAGGAGATGAAGGAGTATGGGTGTTACCCTGATGCTGCAGCCTACAATGCTGCCATCAGGAATTTCTGCATTGCAAAGAGGCTTGGTGATGCTCATGGTTTGGTGAAGGAGATGGTGAGCATGGGTTTGTGTCCGAATGCAACTACTTACAATTTGTTCTTTCGGGTATTTTACTGGTCCAATGATTTGCATAGCTCTTGGATCATGTACAAGAGGATGATGGTTGAGGGGTGCCTTCCGAATACGCAGTCTTGTATGTTCTTGATAAGGTTGTTTAGGAAGCATGAGAAGGTGGAGATGGCGCTGCAGTTATGGGAGAACATGGTGGAAAAGGGTTTTGGGTCGTATACCTTGGTTTCTGACGTGCTGTTTGACTTGCTTTGTGATATGGGGAAGTTGGAAGAAGCAGAGAAGTGCTTCTTGGAGATGATCGAGAAGGGGCAGAAGCCGAGTAATGTGTCGTTTAGAAGAATTAAGGTTCTAATGGAACTAGCGAATAGACATGAGGCCCTTGAGAGCTTGACGCAGAAAATGTCCATATTTGGGCGACCACTCCAATTGCATCAAAGTTCAGTGAGCCAAACCGAGACACCGGATTCTCTCTTTACTAATAGTTAGAACTGATTGTGGCAAAATGAAAGGAAGATCGGGGGTCTTAAATCTGTTACAGAAGCTGTAGGAACATCCGGATATGACTTTTAGAATTAGTTCGAGACGTGTGCAAAGATAAGAGAGTTTAACAGTTATTAAGGTGGGAGTCAGTATAGCAAAGATTACACATTCTATGTACCGGGAGGTAATTCGCTCCATGGAGCATTCTGAAAGGCACGCTTAGTGACACTGAAAGGAGTGAACTGCGTGCGTTGTTGACAAAGCAGAACCATGCTGGAGAAACGATGCTTTATGTTGCTGCTGAATATGGTTATTTTGATATGGTAAGGGAGATGATTCAATAATATGGATCTTGCTGGTGTTGGAATTAAGGCAAGGAATGGTTTTAATGCACTCCACACTGCTGCCAAACAAGGCGATTTAGTTATGCCTTCAATATGACTTTCTATACTTGTTCTTCTGTGGTGTGTGATCTTCAGAGGGAATCTCAATTGTGTTTCTTTTGAGATTCCTTGAATTTTTGGTAAACGGGTAACCCTGGATTGTAACCCGCCCTGTAATCCATGCTAAATAAGTGTAGGTACTAGGTTTTGGATACCCTTTTGTTCTACAGTCTGGGACTATAGCCAAACCAATTAATAATTCTTAGATGTAACTAATAATTCTTCAGATGGATTCAAAATCTGAAGAATCGCTTTTTTATTTTTACTGCTTTTTGGAATGTGAGTCAGTTTATTGGACTGCAATTTAGTTTTAGGCCTTTGGGGTAAAATAACGGGATTTCATTGAATCATTTTGATTAAGACTCTTTGTATCTGTTGTTATCTAAAAGAAATTTTAATCTCTCTTCTGTCTGTGAATGTTGGTCATATTGATCTTTTCTTGGTTTTTTATTATTATTTTCGTGTTTGGAATAACAATTTTCCCTCTTGCAGATATGGTGAAGATCCTAATGGAGGCTCATTCTGAGTTATCAATGACATCCATTCAACACCACAGCATTGCACTGCTGCATTACAAGGGCAGCACTCAACTTATAATTAACAAATCTTGACCTGGAAGGAATAAAATAAAATATATTCAAAGTAAACGTACTTTTAATATGTAATTTTCATATAAAGTTAATAGAGTTCATTTTTCATACGTTTCAATATAACCTTGTTTCTGCTTTTGGAGGAAGAAACGTTGAAGGTGATGATCTGACCACAGAGTTGGGAGGTAGAAGCTCTCCTTGCCCCTATTAAGTTTCGCCACCTCATATCATGCTTTGTTTCCAAGAGCTTGGACAGTTTAGGTTGGTACCTTCATTTATATTAATCAGTTCTTCCTTTACTAAATGTATAGGCTTTTGAATTATGTTTAATATCTGGCTTCTTATTTTCAGGTGAGCAAGACCCAGAACTAAAAATATCTTGTTGGCAACGGTCCCCATTCATAAAGCAAGAGAACCGCTTTTGTTTATACATTGTGTAATATCTTTAACTATTGTTACTTAAAGTTGTATGTAAACGAATAGAATGGTCAATTTTCTTGCACTATTGTTTGATATTTTTCTTTTACTTTTCTTGCACTACTTTCTACAGTTTAGTTTATTTAGAGGAAAACTTTATTGGATTTTTCTTTGTTTATGTCAAATTAGTGCAAAATCTACTATAATGTCGAAATAACGATTCATCAGGTTTGTTTCAATGATAAATAAACTTTATCTCACTGATGTTTTTTACATACCCATTATTTTCTTTCAATCTTATTTCTGCATCTAAACTCACGTCTTATCTTCATTTTGAACTGATTTTTTCTTCAACTTATTGCCTTATGTATAGGACTGAAACAAAAACAAAAGAGAATATTTGTTTAATTAACATGCTTGGACTGTAAATTCTTGATAAACTTTCTGCACGTCACTCTATTATTCATTTTGTTGTTGTTAAACCAAGTTATAACCTTAAAAATATTGATCTTTGGCATTTCCGAATGCGTCACCTTTGACCAAGAGATTGAACACTTTGAAAAATATTATCCTTACATTTTTTCTAATAAAATCTACATTTGTGATACCTTTCATCAAGCCAATCTGAGAAAACTTACTTTTACCTTGAGTATTCACATGCCTTAAAGCCTTTTGATTTGTTGCACATTGATATACTTGTTGTTTCTTATGATTAATAATTTGAAACTCGTAATTACATAGTTAATTAATATCTTTCATTGTGTTATATGTGTGGTCTCAGTGTTTACTGCTATAACGTTGACGTGATATAGACATTGTATGTCTTGTATGTTTTGCATATCATCTAGTCACTATGTGCTTAGTCACTTTGGACATTTTGGATAGTATTATGATCTCTTGAGAGCTTCATGATCTTGCTCTTTACACAAACACTTAATTTAAGGAAGATGGGATTAGATAATCAAAACTTACTATTATTTGTTGTTTATCAAAGTTATAGACTGTCTTGATAACTACATAGAATCATACAATTTATGATAAGTCATTTATTTGTATACTTTTATGTATATTTTAGACCGGATTTATAAATTCTTTTGTTCTTGGTTGGAAGAAATAATAAATTATTATATCATATAAAAATAGACTTTAAAAATAAAATATGACAATTGGTTGTGAATAAATGAGACTAATAAAATAAAGTTATTTTTTCATAGTTATGTAATCTTATTTTATATTTATATAATTGTGAATTAACTGCCTTATTCTATATTTTGTATTATGATCCTATATGAAAGTATAAATTATTACATGTGCGGTTTAACTGTTATAAATAGAATAAGGAATCTTAGTTTTATTATTATTTTGTGCATAATAATGTTATATTGTAAAACTCATGTATTTGGAAAAAAATGACGTTATATTACTTATGTAAATTAAATAAAAAATTTATTTAACATGGTTGTATTTTTTTAAATAGTGGTCTCAAAAGAAATTTTTCCTAACAAATTTTGCCGTGAGATATTAAATTGTTACTGTTGTTTTAAAAGTAAAGAAAAATCGTCCCATTTTTTTTTTTTAATAATAATATATTTTTTCACTTAATAGAGTAAAGAAAGACCAGAAATTTAAAATACCACTATCAAAGATTTTATAAAAAAAAATTAAAAAAGACCATAACTTTGAAATCGCTTCATGAGGTACAAATTAAGTATTTTTTTCCCAAAACACTATCTCTTTTTCTTCTCTCTTTCAGAAACGCTACCATAATCAAAACTTATTTGCGTGTAGTATAAAGAATGGTTAATTTATATCGATATAAATGAAAACTACTTTAAATTCACTTTTTAATAAATAATTTTAAGACAGAATTCACCTTTAAAGATAAAATTCTTAAATATATACATATATAACATAAAATATATAAAATTGAATAACGATTATTTAATTATATTCTTTTCATATGGTTTATTTATTTTTTACACTCCTCATTCATTTTTCTTTCAATTGAATTTAGAATATTCCATAAATGTCAATCTAATTGAGATCTCAAATAGTATAATGATATATAAAATAAAAAAAATTTATAAAAAAAATAAAATACAGAGAAACATTAGGTGTGGATATCACTAACTTTTTGAAAATTTACTTATAAATAGAAATATTTTATACAGTGAAACATTTGAAATTATTTTAACTATAATTTTTTTCTAAACTTACCTTCATTTTAATGAGATGAAAAATATGAATAAGATAGATAATTTTAATGTCATTTTCATCCTTGTATTGAATAGCTAAGAATGTGTTTGAATATCACGTTCCCTTTCATTTTCTGGAGTTATGAAGATGTGTATTGATGTAAATGACCTTACATATGGATTTTTGCTTAATATATACCTTACACTTCAACTTGCTAAAGAACTTTTAATTTCATGCATATGCATTTAAATAATCTCTTTCCTCTTCTCTAATTTGTAACAACCCAATCATCAATATTTAATACTCTTAGATATTATTGTATTCTTTAAAAGAAATCAAATTTGGTTTTGATTCTTATAAAAAAAACTATTTCTTTTCTATTTCTCTAAATTTGAAAATTATCACTTTTTTATTGTTAAGGATAAAAAGTTAAATGATCATTCGAACTTATGCATACCGGTATTGCAATATAGTGATTATGTGTTTTCCTAAGAAAATTATGATCAATAAAATAAATATTATTTATTTATTTTTAAATAAATATTAGGGCCTTGAATTTTTGGGTTAATGAAAATTAAAGTGAAATATTTTATAAAGAATAAAATCAAAATCCATCTATATTAAATATTTATTCGAAATTTTATACAAGTGGAAACAAATAAAAAAGTTGTAAAAAATAAAATTAAACTTACTAATTTGATAGGAAATACAGACATATTTAGGAATATTTTATATATTTAAGAATTGAAGAAATGATTTTTTAGCTATTCAAAAAATACAATAAAATATAACCTTCAATAATGATTTTAAAACATCTTATCCTGATTATTTTAAAACTTTTTTTACACAATAATTGATTAATGTTATATAAAATGTTTCTTCTATTACCATAAGTTTCACAAGGATACTGGCTGAAAAATTAACTATTTTTATTTAAAAAGTATTTTAGAAAGCGTTGGAAATAAACGCATTTCTTAATTAACAACTTTTTTTCTTGAAAATCAAGAATTTTGTGTCGAATAATTTTATTTATTTTTAGTCCTGAAGACATTTTAAATAACACTTTAAAAAATAAAATAAAGTAATTAATTTAGATAATGTTCCTAAGATAAAAATAAATAAAAAAGTCAAGAAAAAATTGATAAAGACAAAAAAACAAAATTCATTATCGAATAAGTTTTTTAAGTTGTTTATATAGTATATCTTTTTAACAAATTTATCTCACTATTTTTCTCTCTCTATTCATTCAAATGGTTAAAAAAATAAATATCATATGTAATTTATAGGACATTATTATTTTTATAACTTAAAGGATTTTTTGGATTCATTAAATTTTATAATTTTAAACGCGTGACATTATTTTAAGTTGGGTTGCCACGAACTTAGATCAATATGGTAGTTAAAAAGTCTGAAATAATTCAAACAAACAAATAATATTAGTTCAAGTAAAAATAAAAAATATATAAATTTGATGACTTGAAGTTTTATTTTATTTACTTTATTAACTTGTAAATTTTAGGGATTTAGTTATTATATTTTAACTCAACCTTTTTTTCATCATCTAAAGTAAAAATTCATAAACCAATTTCTAATTAATTAATTATTTTTATTATTTTAATAATGAATTTGATTATTTGATACTAACTAGTCACATCATAATTAATAAGACTAGTTGAGTTCAGATTTAAGATCTAAATTAAGAAAGTTTGATCTAAACGGATTATGTTGATAAATTCAAATAGCAATACCATGAATCTAATTTGAACCAACAATATAAAGAAGATTTTAAGATCTTATATCATAGAGAATTTAATTTACGGATATATGATATGGGGGCACATTCCCTTAATATTTCTAATATTGTTATGGCTAGGTTGTCTTTAATTAGGGTTTAGGTTGTCTTTAATTAGGCTTCATTTGTTTCCAATTTTGTTTCTTTTTTCTAAAATTATTATCTCGACAAAATGAGAAGAAAAGGACGAGTGGATGGGTTTGATAGGGTAAATTTTGAGTGTTGATAATTGAGATTTTGTATTCATATTAGAAAAATAAATAAACCATTGGTATCCAAAATCCACCAAATAGTAAAGAAAAATTATTTAAAATCCTATTGTGTTTTTTATTATTTTGTACTAAGAAAACTACTTATACCTCCACTTACATAGTTGAACGTTGGGTGTAGGAAATTAGAAATTGTAAAAATCGTGTTATCAATCGTGTAAATATTTTGACTATTAAAATATTTGTTTTTTTAATGATAAAAAGAAGTTCGGTCATAATCTAACTCACTCGCAACCTATTTAACCTAAATGTTTTAGTATAAAAAGATATTATTTATAATTATTCATTTATTTTGAATCAGCAGTTTTATGTTTGAATTCTACCAAACACAAACATTTCTCATTTTTTTCTATCAACAAAGAATTAAATCAATTAAAAAAATATTTTAAGGTACTTCAATCTTTATAAAAAAAAAATTAACTAGCTTACATACAATTCTACAACGCAACAAATTATTAACTTAACTTGATTAACCAAACACCAATATTGTCACACCTTACTTTTCAAAACTAGATTACTTGTAAAGTAAGAATGATTCATTTACACATTACAATAAATGTGAAAAAAACATAAGTTTCTCATATTTATATAGTAAGATTTATAGACCTATTCATATTGTTGGACTAATTAAGTTACATTTGATACTATTTTTAATATGAAATAAGTGGTTTTACTTTGCTTTGCCTAAAATGTATTGTTTCCCCACTTATGTTCCTATACTAACTATAGAGGTGACATAATGAGTGAAGTTATAGTTATGTTAACATGAGTCTATCTAATAAAATGTGAAGCTATTGCACACCAAGCTTTTAAGTTTAAATTATATAGACATAAACATTTTTAGTGGGATTGGGTCATGAATCTAACCCACATGGATCTAAATTATAATTTTATGTGATAAACATCCTTTAATTTTACTTGACTTCGAGTTCAAAAAATGCAAAGATTTATACAAGGAAAAAAATCTTACAATTTTTCATTACTCAATTTATTTTCGTCATGTTAACTCTCTTATTGAGTAACATGTTCCTTTCCTTTCATTTATCTCCAAAGTAAAAAAGAAAAAAACATGTAAATAAAAAAATAATAATTTCCACATAATGCATCACCAATGAAATTAAATGATTAAAAACTATTATAAAAATTAACAAACATATATTACACACTGATAAATTTTTTTTTTTCCAACACTATGACTATATAGATGTAAATAAAGTTGATAAGTGACACCGTTACAAAATCATTAAATAAAAATTAAATATAAAACAATTTATAATTGTTATATTGAAAATTAAATATTATTTTTAAAATTAAAAAAATTATTAATATATTAGTTTCTATTATTAATAAATAATTTATAAATTAATATATAATTAGTTATCAATGTTTTAACTATCAATTACTTATCAATTATTTAAATATATTGGTAGTTAAAATTATGATATCTAATTAAATATTAATTCAAAAATTATTTACTAATAATAGAAACTAATTTAGATATTAATAATTTTTTAAGTTTTAAAATAATATTTAATTTAATTAATATAATAATTAATTCTTTTTAAAAAATTTAAAATTTATTTTTATTTAATGATTGTATTGTAGTGATAGAATATTTCTGTTTTTGGACAAAAGATTAGTTCTCATCAGTGCATTAATTTAAGTATACATCATTTTAACTTGAAGCATTGGAGACATATATATCCACTCTTGTCTAGTGAAAAATCTGAAAGCACAGAGAAGAACCAGCCATCTGTAGTGTTCTGGACCTCATGAGATCAACAAGTGGCATTTAGTTGACACAAATCATGTGATGTATTAATTTCTAGAGTTTCCCCTTTTTGCTTCAATGAAAAAGACCTTTTACTTCTATACCAATAACTAACAAATCATTTTCTAGGGTTCAAGTTTTTTTATCCAACACAGATTACATCAGAAACTAATTTTCTTTGTAGCATTATGATTGTCATTAGTCACTGATTCAGAACAAAATATGTAATTTTTTCTGGACTTTGAATCTTTTACCAGAACTCACTGTGTCCCATTATTCTTAATTAGCTTCACGTTTGTGTTCCTTTTTGCGAACATTTACTCAAACATTTATTGTCTTGTTGGGTCACTCTGGGTGGCTTCTTCAAACCCCTATTGATTGGACACCCTACTACTGTTCAACCCTTTATGTAACATTTTGTCTTGTTGCACCAACAAACTCAGCAAAACTTATAATGTGCCTGCATCAGTTGTTTTATTGTAAAAAACAACCATTTAAAAAAAAATATCATGTGCCTATATTATTCTTTGGTATATGTGTGTGAGATTGTTATGTTTTTAAATATGTACAGCTGGAAGGTTTTAGAATTCGTTGATTAAATATTAAGTAATACATTTTAATTATGATTAAAGTTTTAATCCAAGTCAATAACAAAAGTTTATTAATAATCATATAAATAGATATAAATTTCAATAATAAAGTACGTCATTATTTAGATTAATATCATTTAAATATCGAAATATCTTCTATCGATATCATTTGAACTTGAAGTTCACGAGAAAAAAAAATAAAAATGCAAAGAAAAAAAAGAAATCAAGAAAGAAAACAATCGATATGAAAAAAATATATTATTTTTGTCATGTAAACACACAGTATGATGATGCTATGACTTTCAATCAGCATTTATGGTTGTTGTGTCACTGTTGCTGCATATCCTAAGAGGAAGACCGAGAGAGCATGAACTCAACCAAAAAAAAATGGACCACACTGAAAGTTACCATTTTATATACTATATAGCTAGCTGTCCTCTGCTATGCATATCGTAATTTATTTTTTCTTTTAAGAAGGACCACAGAAAACATGCACCTAACTTTCGACAACACTTTTTCTTTCTACCCTAAATATGACACTTCAATTTCTTCCTTAACGACAGAAACATTCTTGTATGCAGCAGGGCTATATTCATCTCATTACGAAAAATAAATAATTGAAGTTTATACACTGTTATATAGTAGTTTGATGAAGTTAATTAAAACGGTTGGAACTTGATGAAGCCATGGTGTTTGGAAAATTGAAAACCTAACACTTGTAGTTGTGAGTTTCAAGTATGAAATTATGGGATGGATGGTTCTAGAAAATTATTGAATGTCTATTATTAAGGTTAGTTTTTGCTTCAGTGACAGCCCCCACAGACTGGGCTCCTGTTTTTTTATATTCCAATTTATTGTGTTTCTGAATAAAAAGACTTTAGTATAAAAAAATTATATAAAAAAATATAAAAAGAATGAAGATGTATTTTTTTTATTATTCATATAACTCAAAAAAATATATATTATAAGGATACACTAATCATAAAATTCTATCATTATTAAATTAATTACATATAATCACATCCAATAATTATTTATAATATCTTTAATTGGTTGTCAAATAGCGTATAATTATCAAAATGAATTTTTTCTTTCATATAATATAAGTTTTTAAAAATTTTAATGCGACGAATTTAAAGTTTTCATTATACCATTTATATCTTGGATATTTGGCTACATTGAGCTCTAACAACTGTATTATTGTTTCCATGCATTATGCAAGATCCTTCTAGGTAAGCTATATAGCCGAAAATTTAGATGGAATAATTATTGTTTTGACTTTTGATTTTCTCTCTCTTTTAATTTAAACTCTTCTTTTGATATAAACTAATATTTTGATAGCTCCTCTATAGCAAATTAATAATTACATAATAACAATATCAAATATTTATATTATTATAATAAAATTTTCAAATAGTAATATATAAAATAAAAATTATTAAAATATCTTACTCATTGTTAAAACTTTGAATAATTGAAATTTTAACGAGTAAGATAGAGAATGTACCTAAACCCGATAGAATTAACTCAAGAACAAATTTATATATATGATGTACTGTAAATTAACTAAAACTTTTATATCGGTTATTTTAACTATTTTATATCAGTTAATACATTGAAATAGATGTTTTTATTGTAGAAAGTAGGACAATTTCAACATATAACTAATGTAAAATGTAAGTTTATAATTATTTGTAAAGGTAACTAATGTTGAATGAGTCACTTTTTACAACTATTGTAACGTTATTTAATGGATATAAAATGTGATGGCTTTTTAAATAAATATAGTATTCTTGAAATTCCCCCATCAAATGAAGAATCATGTTGATAAACTTGATATCTAGATATGAAAAAATGTTAATAATAATTAAACTCAAATTGTCACAATAATAAACTTCTCATATCTATAATGTCTTAAATCAAAACCTAAAAAGGAGGAGAAACGATAATTTAAAATAATAAAGATAACACTAAAAAAAAATCATCAAATAAAAACTAATTTTTAGAAACCAAAACAATTAATTGTAATAGTAACTAAATTATAAACCATTTTAGAAATTAAAAAAAAAAAAAATTTCTACATTAGTTTATATAATTGTTAAATAGTTTCTAAATTGATATCTAATTAGCAACCAAGGTTTTAACTACCAATTATTTAGTTTATAGATTTGGTAGCAAAAATCTTGGTTGCTAATTAGATACCAATTTAGAAACTATTTAACAATAATAGAAACTAATTTAGAAATCAATTTTTTTTTTTAGTTTCTAAAATGATTTCTAATTTCGTTACTATTGTAACTAATTATTTTGGTCTTTAAAATTTGGTTTCTATTTCATGATTTTATCGTAGTGTAATAGTAAAATATAGGATATTAATTGCTTATTATATGGGTTGTTACTAGAATTTTTTGTACAAAGATTTTATTACCTAGTAACATTTTGCCTTATCTATCAACTATTATATAGAAAGAAAGAGAAAACTTTATTTATAAAAGACTTATATTTTATTTGAATTGAGGGATGAATTTATGGAATCATTATATAGAAAGAAAGAGAAAACTTTATTTATAAAAGACTTATATTTTGTTTGAATTGAGAGATGAATTTATGGAAGAGGAAAATAATAAACTTGAGCAGAAATAGAGTAAAGAGTGAGATTGTTTGAATTAATAAAAAAAAATAAAGAAATGATATTGTTTGGATTAATGGAAAGAGAGTTGGAACTCGGGAGTGAAGAGAAATGATTTTTTTTATTAAAATTTATTAATGATATGATGGATATGATTGATAAAATAAATTTTAATTAATGAAATTATAATATTACAATTTTGTCCTTATGGTTAAAATTAATTTAAAATTAAAATATAATTACCTATTCATACATAAAACTCATGTTTGATTAAAATATTATTTCTCCTACGATTCATGAACTCAATAGAAAAAACACGAATTATCTGATATTACATATACATGCAAAATTGTTAAAAATAAATATTAAACATAGAATAAAAAATAAAAAATTATTTATACCCACTACCCACATTTCCATTTCCCACATTTGGTAAAAAGATTATTCTAATACAATCCTTGAACTCGACTGAAAAAATTACAAATTTTTTAATACTACCGTTCCATCTAAAAATATAATAAAAAAATCATAAAATAAAATTAAAATTAAAATTAAAATTATATTATCATCTTATAAATTTATTTTGATTATTATTACTTTTATTATAATTATTATTATTTTATAAATTTGATTATTATTACTTTAAAATTTTATTATTATTTTTAGTTTTTAACATTAATATATATTTTATAAATTTATTATCTTTTTAAATATGTGAGGAAGTTTACATCTATTCTTCATGCATTTATCTGTTCTATTTAGATGTGGATCTAAATGTATGTTATCTTTGCTCTCTTTTTTTTTTATATGGGTGAACAGTCTCCACTACTCTCTTTTGGATACTAATATAGTGTTAGGGTATGTTTGCCATTCAAATAAGTGGATTTGAGGGAGAGGAAAATGATAGAAATGAGGAGAAAGATGTAAAAAAGAGAGTGAAGAATGAAGAGAAATTAAATGGTTTTTTATTAAAATTAGTGAGTAATGTGGTAAATATATATAAAAAAATTAATTATAAATTTGTAGATTAAAGTTTTGTCCTTATGGTTAAATTAATTTAAAATAAAATATGAAAAAGATTTTGTTAATAATTTTATTAATATGATAGATAAAAAAAATTATTTATTAAATTTATAAGATTACTATATTATCTTTGTGTTTAAAATAATTTGAAATAAATGATAATAAATTTTACACTTTTACCCGTATTCGATTAAAGTATTCTTGCTAAGATATGTGAACTCTACTAAAAAAACATATGAACATTGTTTATACAGGTAAAAATGTAGAAAAATATTATCATAAAATAAAATTAAAAATAAATTAAAATTTGAATAAAAATAATTATAATATAAACTTTTTGACTAAATTATCTTTAATATTATGAATTAATTTTAATTAAATATTAATTTATATTTATTATTATTTTATAAATATATTATCATTTTTTAATTTTATTAATATAATTATTTATAAATACTTATTTTATAAAAAAATTAGTTTAGTTTTATAATTATTAATATTCTTAACATTAATATTATTAGTATTTTATAAATTTTTCATTACTATTTTTTTAATATTATTATTTTTATACTTTTATTATTAATATTAATAATAATATACAATTACTTTTAATTATAATTGTACCGGAAAGGGAATGTAACTCATATAAAATAGATTATTTGACCTACTAATTATTAATAAATAAATTCATAAACTATCCAAAAGTAGGGATGACAAAGTGGGTTGAGTCTGATGGACCGATCCGCCAAACCCATCATTTAAGCGGGATGAGTGAACCTTTTGAACCCAATAGCCTGTATTGTCCCGCCCTGTCGAACCCGCCAACACAACGTGCCACAAACAGGACAGGTTAAGCTAGCCTGTCGACCTAAAAATATTTAGTTTTTGAAATTAAAAGTGGTGGTGGTAAATGTTGTATATTTACTTTATTTTGTTAGGTATTAAACCTTTATTTGATTAGAATATTAAAGTTTGATACAATTTTATTGTTCTTCCTTGTATTTTTATTGTTCAAAAAGTGATTTAAATGATTACAACCAAATAAATAGATCCAAAACAAAAAAAATTACAAAAAAATAAAAAATTATATTTTTTTAATAGTGATAGTCAGTTCACCAATCTATCAACTCACCCTATAACGAAACGTGTTACCAATTTCAGTCTATATAAGCTTGACATGTTATCCTGCCTCGTCCCACTTTTCACAGGTCAATGGCGAGTCGGACAAAAATTGACCCATTTTACTACCCCTATCCACAAACAAACACTACATATATATTTGTGGTACTTAAATTTTTTAAAAATTAAATATTATGAGTTAAGATTGAAATGATAACAAACAAACACCAACTAAGTAGTGTTTATAAAATAAATGTCTAAGTAAACTTAATTTAAATGTTATAGTTTAAACCTTGAACCAGAACAATAATAATAATTTTAATATTTTTATTGATATTTAATTAATATACTATTTTAATTTTGTTATATTATATTATAATTGATTATTGATATATACATATATATTAATATTTTTTTTTTAATTTTGTTACATTATTTTATAATAAATTATTATATATATATATATATATATATATATTCCTTTTGTTCTAGTTCATATGTGTTTCAACTATAAAAATGTATTTGAATTCTTTATTAATTTCGATTAAATTATCATAATGAAAGTATTACAGGTTTTTTTTTTCATACTGGTAATTTCACATTACAAATGGTATTAGAAGATTAGGGTAATTTCATTGTCTGAAGCATTATCAGCTGTTTTTTTTTTGTTTTTTTTATTTCTTCACATCCTTGTAAGGAGCGGTGCATATTTTCCTAATCCCCTTTAAATTAGTTTATCAAAACCAAAATGTCACTTTTATTTTTTATTCATGTCAACAGCAGTACTTACTTAGAACCAAACACAGTCTTAACACCCCCTCAGACCCAAACAGCGTCATCAACACAGTCTTAAACACAGGTTTTGCTGATAAAAAAAAAACACAGTATTAAACGCCCCAGCCTCAAACACCCTAATCAACCATTACCGATGCCTTTCCTGCGTTCACTGCAAATCTTCTGTATACAGACAAAGAAGCAAAATCTAGGACTACCCTACATTTTTGCCCTTCATTTACTTGCAACCACTGCTATTAAACCTTCTGTTCGTACAATTTAATTGTCTGTGAAAAGACTATAAGCCATACGAATGTTTGCGATATAATGGATATATAAACGGGTTTTTCCCCCCTTATATATGTTACGAAGTTTCAATTCTAAGAATTAGTCCTTGGAAGAAACAAGAAACACTAGGAATTTACCCCAAAAGGGTATAACTGGAATTGAATTCATAGTTGACCATTATTTGGTAGAAAAAATAAATAATGTACTTGAAGAAGTGAACAATACATAATAATGCAAAGTAGATAAAACTGATGATAATCTAAGTAAACAAAAGCTAAGAAAAGCTATTACATTTGTTGTAAAAAAGAAAGAAAGTGGTTATTATGACAGATTTGGAAGAAATAATGCAAACGAAAGTAAAAAAGGAAGAAAAGCATAGTAGCCTTTTGGCCTAAGTTCTTGAGTGGTATTAGAAGCAGCACACATTATTGGGTAATGAACCCTAAGAGAGGCCTGGGTTCAACAATAATAAGTGTATAGTTTACAGAAAAATTGAATGCACAATTACATCACTGACCTGTAAGGAGAGATCTAAAGAATGAAGAGGGTCACTTGAGAAATTCAGGGATATTTTCGTAAGTGTAGGGGTCCTCAACCTCGTTGATCCAACCGTAGGTCTTCATGAAGGGGTTCTCCAATGACTCCGGTGGGTAGTCATCAATGCAGTCGTCCCAGACATTTGGGTCTCCCAGGTCCTTCATCACCTCCCACAAACAGCTGTTGCATTTAAAGCCTGCACCAAAGCTTATCATGAACACCGTGTCACCCTTCTTCAACCTCTTCTTCGCTTCCATGTACGATAACACGTACCACAAGCTACTCGCTGACGTGTTCCCGAAACGGTGCAGCGTCATCCTAGCCGGTTCCAGGTCGTACTCGCTCAGATCCAAGCTCAATCCAATGCCGTCGATCACAGCTTTTCCTCCGGTATGCAAGCAAAAATGATCCACCCCTGTTCTGAAGTTCAACGGAGATTTAGTAGCTCCAGTGATCGCAGACTTAGGAGTATTGTTTTTGTTCACTTTTTTAATCAGCGACATGAACAAAAACCTCAGCAACTCACGGACAGGTAATATCTTGGGTGCCATGACTCGAAGATTATCAACGAAGGCACGGGTTGCGGCCTTGGGAAGCGTCTTCCCAAGGTGAAACCCTAGCCTTCCCTGCTCGTCTTCCCGCTGAACACAGCAACCGTAAGCCTCTTCTCTGGCGCCGTGATGCGTCCTCACCAGGCACTTCAACCGCAGCAGGGCTCTGTCCTTCATAGACCGTTTGTTGGTCAAGAGAATCGCGCAGCCGCCGGTGCGGAACAAGCAGTTGGCGAGGATCATGGATCTGTCGCTGCCGGTGTACCAGTTGGGGCTGAGGGACTCGGAGGTGATCAACAAAGCCAGCTTGTTCCTCTGCGTCTTGAAGATGCTTTTGACAATGTCCATGGAGATCAGGCTGGCGCTGCAACCCATGCCGGTGAGGTTGTAGACCTTGACGTCATGGCGGAGCTTGTAGAGGTTGATGATTCGAGACGAGAGGGAGGGGACGGCGGCGAGCATGGAGATGTTGACGACGAGGATGTCGATCTCGGAGGGGGAGACTTTTGATTTCGCAAGGAGCTTGGCGATGGCGTCGTTGAAGAACTCTTCCATCTCTTCGATTCCGTCGAACAATGTGGGCGCTCCCTCGCGACCCTCGAAGATGTTTCTTGGTGCATAAGTTTGTTCGCCGATGCCGGAGCTGACGATGGCCTTGAGCAGAAAACGGTACTCGCTGGGACCCAAATTTTCTGTGCGTTTGATGAGTTTCCCACAGAACTCAGTCCCCAGCATTCGGTGGTTGGGGGGCTTGTAGCATTGGTAGTCCAGGATGTAACACTCCCTGTCGCGTCTCTCCTCCAACATTTTCCAGATGAGAAAACACGAGTACAACGTTGGGACGAGGTAGAGTAGATAGAGGAACTCCATGGTAGTGTTTGTGTAGTGTGTGTTGTGGAGAGGGAGAGAGCGAGAGAGTGTGAAGATTGGATTAGAGAATTATTGTGGATTAAAAATTAGAAGGGTTGTGCATGTTTTATAAGTCAGAAGGGTTGGAGTGGGTGAATGAGTTGGGCAATGGCAATGGGCATGTGAAGAGAGACCTAAGACACCATGTCATGTCAGTGTCTCAACGCCCAACAAACTCACACTCTAATATTTACAAGCATCATTTTTCCATTCTGCTAACTAGCTAACTAATTAACTAACTAAATGTTTTTTTAATTATAGTATTTGAATAATTGCCTATTTTAAAATTTAGTGAATTTGCAAATGTTTATGAGTTAAGAGGAATAAAACAAGATATTTGTAAAGTATCTTTTGACATCTATTATAGTTTAAGTGATTTGTTTAAAGTAGTGACGAGTAAGTACATTTAAATATTTATTTAGTTAAATTAGTAATGACTCTTATTCTTTAGTTAAGTTAGTAATGATTTTTATACGGGTAAATACTATAATATGGCGATTTATACATAAAGGAAATGAATGACTTCAGTGTTGGAAGACTACAAGGTTATGCCTCTCTTAGTTGTTATTTTTCGCGGATTAGGGTTATTCAAATAGGTAACTATTCATACTAATATTAATCGCTTAATAAATCTTGAACGAGTTACCTGGTGTCTAAATCTTGAACTTATTTATATTCTTCTGAAGTATAATTTTAGTTGAGGCATTCGACTTCCTCAAACTATAGTATGACCCAACAAGCTTGGTCATTGATCATCATACATGTTATAATGTTACACAACCCTCAGTCTTGAGTCGAGTAGGTATAGAGGTTTATCCAGAAAAATATCTAAAAACTTTTAGAACAAGTTCATCTGGAAAGGGATTTTTCAACCATCACATATTTGCCTCATTCGCTTTCAACATTTTTTTGATTGTTCTTACTAATTAAAACAAGTTTTAAGTTACCTTTCGATGATTGCCAAGTTATGAAAATGTAGTTATTCTCTTGTATGACTGCCTACTTGCCTAGAAAATAAATTACAATATAAGTTGTTCTTATTCCATAATGTTAGATTTTAAGAAAATTTAATTTAAAAATCTCTAGCTCAGCTAGGGTTCATGCTTCCTAATAAGGTAAACCCTCAACCAAGTTGAGGTCGATATTGATCATAGTCAACTTCTAGCCTTATAGACATATATGATGAAAACTTTTTTCTCTCTATTTCGATTTGTAGGAGGGTCAATAGGAGGTATAACATTTTTTTAAGTATAAAAATCACTATAAAAAAACTTTAATGCATATAACTATTTACTAAGTATAGGAAAGTGCAGCCTGCTAGCTATTAGTTGGCTCCTATCATATCAATTACCTTTAGCTAGGCAACAATCTTATACTAAAGGTTTTTGTTTATGGAAGGGGATGTTCAACATTTTCTTCTTCGATCTATGAGTTTACGGTGTCTTGGATATAGAATTGTTGCAGTGACTAAACTAGATTTTCTCAAATGGGAATGAATAATTGAAGAGCTTGCTCCATTAGAATCGTGTGATACAAAACGACGACAATTTTTCATAATGGGTTTGCTCAAGTGTGGATCGGATACGGGTCAACATTTTCTTGGCGAGTCATTTGTCTATGCATGACTTGTTACAATTCCTCGTTGGTGTTTTGCAATTCTTTGTGTGCTCTCAAGGCCTCCTCCATCATATGGTGTGACATCTCTACTTCTTTGCATAATCAGTTTGTTCTGCTTGAGCCTCCTCTACTCTTCTTCTAACCTCTACGTTGTCTTGTTTGATGTAAGGTTGAAGCATGACCATCTTCTTTGGGGTGAACGGTCTATATGTTGTTTCTCATTGTTTTGTATTGTGTTGTCTTGTGGATGTAGGAACAAATTTACGTGCCACGGTGGAAGCCATTTGTTTTTGTACAAAGTTGTCACTTTAAGCTAGTGAATTCAAGTGTCCCTTTAGTGGTGAATATTATAAAAGTAGATATACTACAATATTATGATTTTAGTAGAAAAAAATGACTAAGGTGCTAGAAGATTAAGAGATAACGCTTGCTTCCCTTAGTAGTTATTCGTACTAACACATATTGTCTAACGGTATGTGACCTTGGTTGAATTACCTAACATCCAAATTGTAAACTTCTTTTTATTCTTCTTAAGTCTAATTTCGGTCAAATTTTCATTTTAGTCAAATATTCATTTTAATAAAAAAATCACTTTATAAATGATTTATTCATTCAGAATATCTTATGAACTTAACTTGCGTCATTGTGTAAATTGTCTAAATATTACACTACAAAATTTATTAAAATTGTCTAAATTGTCCAAATTATTATGTAGAACATGTATGGATGATGTGGAACTTTGGATACTATGGAAGAATTTTTTTTATATACAATTTTATTTGAGAAAATTACTATAAGCAGGCATGAGAATATGTATTTAATAAGATAAATAAAAGTGATGGTAAGACATACTTATAATTTATGGATGACTCAAAATAGTAATGGCAAAAATAGATTTTGCAATGTCAACCCTAGTCACAATGGGTCAGAGCATGTGCTTTCCCATTGGGAATGTCTAGCTGTTTAAGAGTTACCCAATGGCCCGACTCCCAGTCCACCTCTCTAAAATAGGAATATTGGAATCTACAGTTTTAGTTGTAAATTAATTATGTGTCTAAATAGTATAATCTAATTATTTAAAAATATATGATTATATTATTATATATTTTACGTTATTAAATACATATATAGTTAAACACAAATGTATAAGTCTTAGTAAACTGAATCTAACGCGTAACCAGTCAAAATAATTTAGTAAAATGAAAGTAAGATTGGTCAAGTTGAGTTTAATTGTATGCAGAAAATCTTTATATATGATAGATTTTTTATAAATAGCTTTTAATATAGATTTTTGACTAAATCTTATAAAATTGATAGTTTGTGATCTCACTACGTAGAAAAAACACTCTTTAGTCTTAAGTTTCTTTTGACTTGATTTCATTAGTCTTAAGTTTCTTTTGACTTGATTTCATGTGGACCGATTTCAAGGAAAGTGAATAAATTTTTAACTTTAAAAACATTAAATCATTTGGTATTTTTTTTCCACCTCCATACATTTTCATACACTTTCATCTAAATTGTAAAAAGTTAACTTTTAAAAAAAATCCTAAATAAACCCTAAATCATAAATCCTCAGCATAATTTCATTTTTTTAAATAACTTCAATTGCATCCTGCATTCCATATCTATCATTCCATTGCAGCACTTCCATTTTTTTTTTCAAATATAGTGTTTGATAGAACAATTTCATCGTTTGATGAGTGTGCACTACAAGAAAATCATGAAATAGAAATCAATTTGTAGAAACCAAAATAATTAGTTGCAATAGTAACTAAATTAGAGACCATTTTAGAAATTAAAAAGAAATTTGGTTTCTAAATTAGTTTCTATTATTTTCTATTATTGTTAAATATTTTCTAAATTAGTATCTATTTAGCAACCAAAGTTTTTGCTACCAAATTTAGAAACTAAATAATTGGTAGTTAAAACCTTAGTTGCTAATTAGATACCAATGTAGAAACTATTTAACAATAATAGAAAATAATAGAAACTAATTTAGAAACCAATTTTTTTTTAGTTTCTAAAATGGTCTCTATTTTAGTTCCTATTGTAACTAATTATTTTGGTATCTAAAACTTGGTTTCTATTTCATGATTTTGTTGTAGTAGTGTGTGAGAGAGTTGACGAGAATATTACTCGTATTCAATGTTTTTTTTTTTAGTTTTGTACTTAATTTTTACATTGCTGATTTTTTTTTTGGGAGGGGGGCGTTGTTGCTTTTGGATTGTATCACCTGTTAAAATATAACAAAACTTACATCAATCATTAATGTTCATCATCAGCCACTTGAGAATGAAGAAGAAGAAAATAACACACTCTCAACCATATTCAGAAAAGTATTGTGAAAATTAAAAATAAAATATAGACGTAGGAAGAATGTAACAAGGTTCACTAGAAATTGTCAATTATTTTTTGATATGATAGACTTACAAAAGTATTTTTCAAAAATAAATTAGTACAATAATAATGATTATTTAAACAACCATCAATTCAATATAAATTATTACAAACCTAAATTAAACTTGTCCTCCGACCTGCAAACCAAGCGTCTCACTTAACTATGAGAAAGTTTATCCTGTTTCTGTGTTCGGTTATGCTGCTGTCATACTTAGGTTTTGTTTAGAAGAGAACTTTGTAAGATGCTTTAAACAGGGTTTCTGTATGACGCAGTAATATGATCGGTTTTTTTTACAGGTATCTTAACCTAATTTTGGGTGAGTTTGTATAAGGGTTGAAACACCCTTAAAATGTCTCATTTAATTTAATTTTTTTAATTCTTTGAAAGAAAAACTTAACTATGATAACAATGGTCTAAATATTCAATATTGCAGGATTTAAATTTCAATCCAAATTTGCACAGTTTTTTTTATGCTGTTATTTAATTTTATATTATTATATAATTATGTTCCAAAAACTGCTCATTTAGTATATTATCAAAAAGTTAATAAAAAATAATTATGATGCTAAAGTAAAATTTTATATATAGTGTGTCATAGTTATTTCCTGTAAATGTGATTCCAGAAAATACTTTTCTTTTACTCAATTCTAGAAAAGACTTGCTGAAGTATCATAATATTTTTAAGAGGTGGTTTACTAATTATTGTCTCTGGAAATAGACAAAACATCAAATCTTGTATATTAAGGTGGTTTACATTCGAAAAAAGAAGCCGCTATGTAGTAAATTCAAAAGATTTTTAATTATATAAAGAAACAATTTTAAAATAAAGTGAAGAGCCAGAAGTATAGTCTACAATAAGTACCTTACCCAATATAGTTATGGACATTTAAGGAAGAGGTAATGAACGACGTGACATTTTTACATTATTTATATTACCCTCTTTCTATTTTCTGATAAATTTACTCAAGTATATCTCTCTTTCATCTCTTAAAAAATAATTGTCATAACTATTTCTAAACATTTATACTTCAACAAACAAATGGAAATTGATATGGAAATGCATCCTTTAACATTATAAAAAAAAAGAATTAAACATCAATAGGATATTTGCAATTTACATATATTAATTGTATCTTTTATTTTATTTTTATTTTTCCCTTTTTAATAGGGTTGAATCTCTTGTGAAAAAAAATTATAAACCTTTATTTGATACATTGACTTACACTCTTAGTTTGTATTAATATTTTGGGGATATTTATGGTTTTGAATCGCACAAACAACATCATAAGTCTCTCTAATTCTTCTGCCATAAAAGTAAAGCGTTTTTTTAATCGGCAACCATAAAAATGAAGCGTGTGTCAGTAAATTTATTTTTTGTAATTATGCGAATAATTATTACAAAAATGTTAGTGTTTATGCATGTGTTGAGAGATTAAATATGAGTTAATTTCTTACACATGCTTTAATAAAATTAGAGAAAATTATCAAACTTAAATGATTTTTTTTACAAGTCTATAAAAAAACTGAATCCAAGTTATAATGAGAGTGAGCTGAAGACTCTCAACACAATGAATCATCCCTTGTTTGCGAAGGTATAATGTTTTTAATAAAACAGCCAAGTTTAGGCAATCTAATTACTTTTTTTTTATAACAATTCAAAAATATTTTTTCCTTTTTTCAACATTCCACATTTTCTCTCTCATATTATGTTTATTACATAAGTGTCTAGACTTCCAAGACAAGACCATAAACATCCTAAAGAACATAACTAAATTATTATCTAGCCAAATATATCAAGGATAAAGTGAAGATAAGTTGTATTTTTGTGTCAAACTAAAATGGAAATTAATAACAAAATTAATGTTATCGTAGGTTCACCAACACGATGGTCTAATTTATCCTTATAAAGTTGATCGTGTCAAACTAAGGTACACATAGAAATTATTATCCACTATTGAGTAATGAATTAAACATCAAACGACCTATTGCAGGTGCTCCACTCCTAACTGAAGCCAAAGATCGAGACCTACCAGAAATCGACATTGAGGAGTATGCAAAACCAATGAGACGAGACATTCCCAACCTATACAAGAATAATTGGCATCCAACATGGGATCAGGAATGACACAAAAGACTTTATGGTAACTACAATAAACAAAACTAGCGAGCAAAGAACAATGGAGAATGATTATGTAACCATACTCGTTGCACTTCAAAGAGAGATGATCGAAATGAAGCAAAAAAATGAGGAAGAAATCTGAGCTCTTTGGTAAGAGAATGAGGAGATGAGGAGGAAGATCACCGAGGGGTCGCAGGCACCCCCAAAAACGAATTTGACCAATATCTTTCCCCAAAGGGAACCTCACTAACTTTCCCGTCTGCCATGACCTGACCCCTAGAAATCGTCAGTTAGAACAATGGGAGGAGTCTGATGACACCCTTTTGTTGAACCAAGTGGTGTTCAAACTTTGAAGAATCCAAATCCTTTGAAGGATGTTGAAGCCTCTGTTGTGCTTGATGTTGTTGTGCTGGTTTAACTTAGTTCTGGGGTAGTTTGGATGTTGTAATCCACCCTTTGATTAAATCTAAAGCATAAGCATCTCAATCTTTGTGAAAGTAAAATGTTTTCAAACTAAGTTAAAACAACCGATTGTTTTGTCGAAACAACCGATTGTTTGTAC
>Ga0123342_1002429_pt1 | contig 30946 bp, 21 predicted proteins | sample Turbeawhitnodule_FD_89960 | JGI IMG/M metagenome (GOLD analysis project Ga0123342, IMG submission 89960) | Root nodule microbial communities of legume samples collected from Mexico - Turtle bean Mexico white nodule | ecosystem: Host-associated > Plants > Roots > Nodule | place: Mexico: Nepantla... | reverse complement strand
TGAAGACGTTTTCTGAATTTCTGTTTTATTTGTGCCTTTCTTTGCCTCTTCACATTTTGTTGCAGGGCAAATTGCTTCTGACTTCTCTTCTGTAGCTCTATTTGGCTTTTCCGAAGGATGAACTGATTCTTCATTTAGGGCCATTCCAAATTCAAATTCACATTTATCATCTGGAGCCTCGGTTTCATCCGTCAAGAACTCAGCTCTGTCAGAAGCATAGTCTGTATTTTTACTAACTGCTTCTTGCTCCATCGTATTGTTAATATCCCTGCTTTGGGGACATCCCTTATGCATCTTCGCATCACATATCTCTTTGCTTCCGCTGGATAAAGTTACACCTTCACTTTGCAGGATAGTTTTATTCAGGGAAAGTGATCTTTTATCTCTAGCAGTGGCACCTACTATAGGTTTAGAACCCGAAATTCTCTTAGCAACTGACTTCTTTCTGGGTGATTTTCTAACCTGTTTATTACATTCTTCATTGCTTAAATCCAAGTTAGTACAACCAGCGGATTTCACATTATTTGAGTTTTTATTTCCCATTGATGAACAATCAATACTTTTACTGAAATGTTGCCCTGCTTCATTACCACCAACTTGACGCATTGCAGAACTTGTGACTCCAGGCTTGCCATTAGTTTTAGACTCACTTAAGCTATGAACAGCTGTTTGTGGACTATTCTGATAGACACTATCACACTGAGCAGATTCTGGGCTTGCATTTCTTGAGAAACGCTCATCAAATGCTAGTGAGTTGTAGTTAGAACCAGCAGGTTTTGAAACTAAGCAAGTGTTTGAGTTATTCATACCATCTTTGCCTTTAGAACAATAGTCATCAGCTTTGGGTGGCTCATCAACCAGAGATGTCCCTTTTAATCCTTGAGATTTACCATTTGCTGATTGGATGGAGATTTTTGCATCAGAAGACACCTTTCTTGATTTTAATTTCGTAAAAGAAGTTTCATTTATCCTCTTTTGAGGCAATAAACTAATTGGTTCCTCCTCTTTAGTAAAATCATTTACTCTCCCAGAAATTTCAACACTGGTAGATTTGATAAACTCAATTGCCTCGTGAACCTTACTGTTTTCACATTTGTTTCCTTCTCTGCCTGAGCTTCCATCTAAGATCCTTGGGACAGAAAAATCCCTTTGGTTCTTCTTAGAATAACTAGTAGTTCTAAGCTTTTCATTTGAATGTGCAACTCCAGCTGCACTTGCAGAAGTTGATGTCAAGTTACTTATCAACTTCTCAGACTCCATAGTGTTATCATGCAGACCGGACTGCTGACCAGATGATTTTGTATTTGCCGTATTTCCAGGGCCCTGGCACCCAAGTGCCTTTGGAAAATCAGCATTCTTAGACTCAGTCGTCTTTGTATATTTGTCAGGTAATCTAGAAATATCAGGAGTCTGATAGCTTATCTTTGAATCATCAACATTCTGAAAGCTAAAGTCTCGATCAGATTTTCTCTTCTTTCCTGGAATGGTTAAAGAGTCTTCACCATTTTTTACATTTGGCAAAACCCGTGAACCAGTAGAATCTGGTAAGTTGTTCGATGCCTCTATTACTGATTTCAACAATCCATGAGTTGCAGCTTGGTCAAATTTCGAATTAACGGGGCTTTGTTTTATATTTCTCCCCCCTGATTTTCCCAGCTTAGAATCTTCACCCTCTTCTTCAGAATCCTTAGCCTCTTCCTCCATCGTCTCTAGTTCAAAACCACTATTGATAAGGAACAAAGCTTCAGTAATTAGTTGAGAAGACAAGATCTTTTAAAAGATTAGGGAAAATAAAATCATGTTAGGAAGAAAAAGTTATTTAATCACAAATCTTCAACGATAAGCTGAAATGCCTCTTACAGTAAGCTGCATTCTCAATTTTTATATTGTATGACTATTTCAGTAATTCAACCACATGACTCGATGACAGTTAGTTTAAAGTGCAATTATATAAATCCCCCCTATTACGTGACACTATTTGAACATGGCAAGTGCACGAGTGTACATCATAAATCATCTAGAAATGCCAAAGAGTGCGAGAACTAATGAGCACATGGTGCATTATTCTTATTGGCATTAAGATGTTGAGTAAAGCAAATGACATCTTATATTCTACCCACGTACAGTTAAGCTATCTTTTTCTTGAGCAATGAGATTATTTTCCGCAATCATTATCAAGGTCAACAAATAACACGAAACAAAGTGTATGTAGACAATCTCCAAATATAGAACAGTTTGATAAATATGCAAGCATAGAAAGAAGAATTCTGTACCCATTCAGCCTCCATGAACATAATATGTGAAATGTTACACTTGCATGCTAGGATGTGGATAAAAATTTGTTCTAAATTATATTTGCACTCGTAAGTGATACAACGGCTAACCTCTTGTTATATTTGTCTTCAGGAAGAAGCACCCATTCCTTCAAGCTGAAAAAAATAAACAGAACTTTATTTGAAGAAAACTTAAAATTTATTATATAATACCAACAAGTCAAAAGAAAAGGATCAAATAGATGAGATTCATTCACATCCATGTAAAGTTAGCAGAATATACATACATACCAATCTTCCAACCAACGATGATTAACTAGCTTTATTGTGCCCAATCTCTTTGCAAGCACATACTTCTCTCCTATATTGAAAGTCGGATTTTAAAACGGAATTAACCAACAAAACGGAATAATCATAAGCATGAATAATGTAACATAAAGCAATTAGGAGAACAAAAATAGCATACACACGCAGTTAAATGCCAGGATTTAAGAAAACAACACAAACCTTCAAATTTATAGCATATGAGATGAGTAACCTTGTTCGCCACCAATGGTTTGGAAAAATGTGCACCCATCAGGCCAACCATTGTCTAAAAGGGAAAATAAGGAGAATTCAAGTAAATTCACAAAACAAAGCGCACAAACTCCTGGAACAAATCACACGATGAAGTATAACAGATACCCACCATAATGTCATCCCGATCCTGGCGCAGATAACCAGTCAAGCACATTATCAAACCTTTTGCACCTGGTATTCCATCTAAGTCTTTAGGAGGTCTATACATAACCTGCCAAATGGAAAACTCAATTTGTTCAGTTGAAGGGGAAAACTACAACAAATTTATCCTACAAAGGAGAACAAACTGTTGGGGGAATTCACTGAATAGATTCAACAATAATGAAACCTAAGTCAAATCCACATAAGTGATTCACATCACCCTCCAACCCAAAAATCTTAAAACAATGAGTTTTCTTTTTTATATGGTGCTCAACTTTCTTATTTCTACTCAATATGGAACTAAAACTCACACTTGTATTCCTAACAACCACATAGTGGCTTTCAAAGTGACTTGGAAGTTAAAAGAATTCTGGACACAGTGTAAACAAAACCAATTAACTAATTGGTCAGAATTTCTAATCTTTTTTTATTTTTTTATAATGTGAACTAACCAAGTCTTTCCCCCGGGTTGAGCTACAGCACGAAGAGAAAGTAAACAGCTGAATCAAGTACTTACTAAATAAATGTTTATAGTATAAGGATTAATACATAAGTTGTTTCAAAACTTAAAAAAGAATTCACTGAATTATTTTCATACAAACTGTAAGTTATTATCTTATACTACCTAGGGGACACCTTATGCAGATAGCATTAGGTAGTTTCATAAGAAAAGTCCAAAAAGTTGCTCCAAGCGGACTCAACTCAACATTTCATGATAAAGAAAGGCACTTCAATTAAGGGAATGGAAGAAGAAACTAACCGAAGAAGCATCAACGGGCATTCCAATATCAGCACTGTGATCAACCCACAGTGCAGTGACGAGCGTCTTCCGATCATTTCTAACAGTAACACACAGAGGATCGTCCTACACAATCAACACACGATTCTCCCTCTCTTAGAAATGAAGGCCAATGATAGGGTTAAAGAAAAGCGAATCGTACTGAACTCACATAAGCAATCTTATCGACAATGACATGCGTGCAACTCCCACCGTACTGCTCGGCGTCAATTCCACCGCCATCCTCAAGCTTAAGCCGGATCTACAAAATCACAAGCAGCAATTCAAGGGATAAATAAAAAAAAAAAAAAAAAACTTGTACGGAAGAAGAGAAACCCTGTCAGGAAAAAGAAGAGAGAAGGATAAAGAGAAACCTGGCTTTCGGCGGCGGGATTGAAGCCACGGAGAACGAACCGAACACCGCGAAACACTCGCGATGCGTAACTGGTTTCCATCATGTGAAGCCGAAACAGAAGAAAGAAGCGGCAGAATGATAAACAAACTTGTTGAGGAAGACTTGATATGGAAACTAGTTATTTATTATTTATTTGAAAAAATAAATAAAAGCGAGGGAATTTTTATTTGTCTCGTCGTTTTGATTTTGGAGGCGGGATGATGAAATCGTGAAATCCCAACATGGGCTCATTTGGTCCATAGAGAGTTGGGCCGGGCCGAATGTTCCAGAACGAAAGGAAGTTAACTAAACCGGGTTTTATTTTCAACGAGAGCCGGTAGGTTGGGTTCGGTTTGGTAGGTAGAAAAAATTAATAGCATCTAGTTTTCTTCAACTTATAAACAACTTCTTCAGTGTAGTCCCTTGGTAGAAGCAGAGCAACACTAACTGTTCACTCTCTCATTCAATCACTCTCATCTTCTTCTGCATGGGTTGGCTTAGTCGCTTCATCGCCGCCGTGGCTTTCTTAGCCATCGGAGTCATATTCTCACCGGAGACTCTGACTTCAAAATCAACCACTCTTTCCACCTACCTCAAACTCGCTCACCTCCTCAGCTTCTCCACCGCATTCGGCGCCGCTCTATGGGTCACCTTCATCGGCGGCATCATCATGTTTAAGTACGCATTTTTTATCACCCCTATTTTCTTTTTCTCAATCGTTCTTAAGAATCTCAGTTTGGGTCTAATTTCACCTTAGGAGGCTTGGGGCTTTTTTATATACTTTATAGATGGCGTGGGATCTCTGGCAATTATTGAATGCTTTGTTGTGGCTGTGAGAATCGGGTTATGATTTTGTTGAATTTTATATTTCAGAAATCTGCCGCGGCATCAGTTTGGGAACCTGCAAAGCAAGATGTTTCCGGCGTATTTCTCGATGGTGGGTGCGTGTTGCGCCATATCGGTGGCTTCCTTTGGGTACCTTCACCCGTGGAAAACTTCATCCACTACTGAGAGATACCAGCTTGGGTTTTTGCTCTCTTCCTTTGCGTTCAATCTTACCAACTTGTTTGTCTTCACACCTATGACCATCGAGGTAAAGAAAAATTTTATTAGCATGGATTCATCGTTGTCACAAGTAAAACAAACAAGGTCTTTAAATGTTGCTCCCTATTAGTTACAGTGACTAGAGTCATTTGATTGGAAGTGGAGGGGTGGAAATGAATTTTCTGAGGAGTTGGAATGTTAACTGTTTTACTTTGTGTTGGAACGTGGAAAGTTAAAATGGCAGATTGATTGGTATAAAGTATCACTTGGGCTATGTATTTGTAGTAAAGACCGAAGTGTTGGTATATGTGTTTTTTTTTTCTATATGCATGCTTAGCAAAATTAGTTTGCCAAAGTCAAGTTGTGTCTCAAAATTTCATGCACCTGCAAATATGTAAAACCTTGAGTGTCAACGGTTAAAGAAGCTTCATTCCATTTTAAGATCTTGTCTAGTTTGATGCGTCTATAAATGAACTAGAGTGAGGACTTATGTTCATCTTAAATTTGATAAGTTGGCTGCTGATTTCTTGCCATTCCCATTTTTATCTAAAAGGGAAGATCTATAACTGAGCCCAATTTATTGTCATTATGTTGATTCTGACTTCTATTATTATTATTACTATTATTATCATCATCTTTATCAGTGCTCTCTGATAACCATTTTTTCGGTCTTTCCACTATTGTTGAATGAGAACTCAAGGATTTTGGACCTTCATGCTTTTGCTTTAATATTGCTTTCATTTATTGAGTATTGTTCCATTATTAAAATCACATTTTTTATTTAATCATCAGTAAATTTCATGATTTGTAGAGGTTTCTAATCTCGTATTTCTTCTACTGCTCGCACATTTACTGTTATTTTCCACTTTTCCTCCTAGGTTTTCCTTTTACCTTTCTTCTTTTTCACCTGTCACATTTTTATGGCAGTATCTTAAACTACTATCTGAGTCATGTCAACATTTTATGCTGTTAAGCTGCCAACATTGATTATACTATTTTTTTAATACTAGTTACTATACTATTTGATAGTTTATGAATCAGACCATTACATTTTTCTGATGCAGATGATGAAGCAAAGGCATAAAGTGGAGAGAGAAAGCAATATAGGGGAGGAAGTTGGGTGGTCAAAAAATGTGGAAGTTGCTAAGTCAAACCCAAAACTTAAAGCCATGAATAAGAAATTTGGTATGATTCATGGATTATCGTCCCTTGCCAATATAATGTCCTTTGGGAGTCTAGCAATACACTCTTGGTACTTGGCCGGTAAAATTGATCTTTGATTCAGTTTCTGCCTCCAATCCTATTCTATTAAAGACAAATGAACTCCTTGTGAAGAGTAATATAAGTGAGGATCCTGGTGTTTCCATTATCTTCCACTCGCTTGTTTTATTGCCAAGTAAAATAAGTCTAGAATGTCTGTAATTTATGGGTTGCCATGGAAACATGATCCCTCCTCACATGAATAAAATAATAGTATCTGCTCCTTGTTCACTTGTTTTTTGGCTACTTGAGAGGGTTTACATTTTGCTATACTGAACAGGGGTGTGGAATGGATGGATTGGATAAATTTTGAATTTCAATTTATAGATTTAAAATAAAACAACTAATCCATTTATACATGTTAAAACGTACTTTCCCCGAAAGAAAAGGATCGATTCGGTATCTTTTTCATTATGTGGAAGGTGTTGTGCGTGTTGCACATGTTTCTGCAAACAATAAGTTATGCTAGGTTGTCCACCATTGACCAAGCAACAAAAAGTAATCCTTAATAAGCTATAGCCTCTTTGATGACTATTGTTTAATGGCCTGCGGAGCTTCGTTGTGATGCATTTTAGATCCATGTTTCTGAGCCACCTTCAATATTGTACACGAACTTCTAAGCTTTTAGACTAAACATTGCTGTTTCAAAAACAAAGAGTGTCCAAAAGTAGACGGCTAGTGGATTAAAGACATATCCATTAAAGGTGGACATCTATTTCTGGAGGATATAATTCCTAAGCTTCTATATTCTGCCCTAATCAGTTTTGAAACATGCTCAAGTGAGGGAGAACGCTTACAATCAATTTATTTTCCTTATTCATAATGTAGCCATGTATAGCTTCTTACACGCATGATATGATTTCATGTATGTGTAACAAACGAGGCCACAGCAACATCTTCCCTTTGCATACCCGTATCTCCTTTTCACAATGTCATTAGACACATTTCAAACGTGTTAAACCACGTCCACCAAAAACATTAGATACTACAACTGTATCTTCAGGAAAGACGTTGGACCAAACATTATCAAACAAATTACACAAATCACTTAAAATTAATTACACTATACCTTAACTAGACTATATAATTCATAGCATTTAGGAACATGGTTAATCCGTGAGAATGATCAAGTAAACAAAAAATGGTATGGAAAAGAAAATGAACATAGATTAAGAACCAATAGAGTTTACGCGTCAAGAGCATAATAATGTAAAAGAAAAACACAGATTAAAAATTAATCCATAAATTAACTTGCCCGTTAGTTTGAGCTATTTTATTAAAACAATTAAAAACATCTCTAAAATTTTATTAGATTTATATTTTAAAAAAATATACTTGTATGTTGAAATATAAATAATTTTTTATAATAAAATCCGATAGGATAATTTTTTAAACTATCTAACATCAAACTGTATTTAAGATAATACATTCGATCAAGGCAATTTTCTTCCACAAGGATTAAAAAACGGCTGAAAAAAAAAATCTTAAATTTTTTTAATAGCATATTTTGTAATTCGTTTTTCCTTGGTTTCCCCATCCGGGATCATTGGAAGTTGTAATCCTTGGCTAGTCCTCAATAAGACACCATAATCTCGTACAGCGTACAACTTGGCCACAAGTGTAGCACCACATGTAGCATCATCCACGAAAAAAAGTTCCCGCATAAGACTTAAAAATTAGGAAAAATCACGAAAGAAAATCATAGACGACTTATCACAGCTTCCACCTCAGAGGGGGTATAAAGATGATATGTTGGAGCCACCCTGGCAATGTCAACGTTGTTGGGAGTGACCTGATATGAAAATACAAAATAAAGGATTATAATTTATTTTCCATCCCATTCAGGGTAACAATCAATCCTATAAAAATGTAGCAGGGTAACAACATACCTTCTCTTCCATAACTTGCTTCAAAATGGATAAAGCAATGGTCTCGGCTTCTTGAAGGGTTAGGTCCTGCACAAAATAATAAATTAACACCAAATTGTATTGTTTTAAACCCATCATGTTATGTTCAGCGTAATTTTAGAATAATAATAAATTATTTTGACTACTCTGGGCTAAAAACAAGAGTCCAGCATGCGAAATAATCTTTCGGACCAACATTGGCAGTGGATAGACAAAAACAATTGAGCAACAACTTGATAACGGCATTGCATTAATTTGACAAACAAATTATCAGAAAAATTTGCTAGTTTAACATTTTCCAAGATAATACACGGATGGTGAACAGGAAGTTAGACAAAAGCCATTATGCTACGTAGCAATGTAAACAGGAATGACAAAAAGAAGGAATAATGTAAACTAAATAGTTAGTTAACTTAAGTATACTTAATTTACATGGTAAGAGAGGAATAAAAATAGGATTAAATAGAAAACATTTCTGCATATGGGTTTGGGTTTGTTTTATTCTCTCAGTAAGTAAATTAAAAATTAGGTAAACTTGGAAGGTAAAGTTGAAACTTTTTTAGTCCAGTAAATGAAAAATATTATTGGAATAATATTACTTCTTTTGATACATTATTTAAAATGGAAGGTAATTATTGTATAGCATGCTTTCACTCTACTACCTCTCCTATCAAGAGTGGTGAGAATGAGGTCTCCTCATTTCTGTTTGTTTTCACTCTTTGTTCATTTTCCAACCCTAGTGAATTTAAGTTTAATGTTATAAAAAGAAGGTTAGAAACAATCAAGATTAAATTGTTCGTACCTTGTTGAATTGCTCTTGTAGAGAACTGTCTGCGCCTTCTGACCCAGAACCGATAGCTTTTCCATTGCATTGCCAAAACGTGCCAGATGGATCAGTGTAATATCTGATAATTGGAACATATCAATTCAGTAGCATAAGTCCAAATTGAAAAGGTCTTAAAAAAAGCCCAGCTGCAATATAAAAGTACATATTGCCGGTGACGACAAAAACAGAATACCATGATCTGCCTTAGTGTGTCTCTGGTGGTATTCATGAACATGAAATTGTTTACACTTTACAATTGAACTGTGAACCTCTCTATTCAATAGGAAAACTAGCAAGTTGTAACAATGAACCTATGATGCATGGATAAGATGTGTATCCGATACGGCAAAACGCTTATATTTTGAAGATAAGCGGATACGATAAGTGACATATACCTATTGAAAAATGTATAAAAAATCTTAAAATATAATAAATATATAATTGCAATTCTGTAAATTCAAATTAAAATCACATTTATTAAACATTGCCAAAATACAAAATTATAAATTAGCATCATCATAAAAATATTAGTGCTTTAAAGATTAGACATTTCAATGACAAGTATTGGTTAAGTATCCTAGAGCATCGGATACGAGACAAGGATACATGATACACATTGAAGTATCGGTGTATCATAGCAATCAACTAAAGCTAAAATACCAATACATACACTTATTGACAGTTGAACTAGCAGGGTAGACGGCTGAAACACGACAAAATTATGCTACAAATCAATGGTAAGAGAAGGTTGTACAGTGTCGAACCTAAAATAATATTCTCTTTAAACCATAAAAAGAGTGATAAGGCGAGACAGTACAACATTACTATGAAATAAGTGCAATTGCTACTTCCTTTGACAAAGGAAGGCAAAATATAAAGTGCCTTCTAAAAAAAATTAAATCTCTTTTGAAATATGTTATAACATGTTTGAGTAAACCATAAGCGTTTTCAGAAAAAGTAGAATCTGAAAAAGACCAGGTTTTATATTACTTTGAGAAACTGTTATAAACAGCTTCTAAAACAAACTCTAGAAAAACTTACATTTATCACCATCTTAAATTACTTTTTAAGCTGAAACAAACAGGCTCAAAGTAGAAAGAAAGGCTTCAAGTGACAAGAGTGGAGGAGGACCCTTCCTAAAGTGGGGAAAAGAGAGAGAAAAGGAATTCTTGATACGTAACTATTCCCTAACCCCCCTATGATCTTGGTCAATAAGCAAAATTTGTAATTGTTCTCGAAACCACTAACTGAACAATTTGTAATTGTTCAGTTAGTGGTGGGATTGGACCCAGTTCTAAAAATATATAAAATATAATGAGCAGAAATGTGTCGTAAGACAAAGATAACTTATATTTTTCTCCGAGGTCCAACAATCAGTTTTGTGAAACTTACACCTTGATTTGAATGACTAAACATATCTTTCAACTTATGTTTTCATTAAGCTAAATACTGCAACAATCCCTGACAATCGAAATCCTTCCCAAAATTGAGAATTTAGATTGTAAAATACTCATAAAAAAAAGGAATCCCTATCCCTCAACAAACTTAAAAGGAAACTTATCCACAATTATCATCCTGGCAAGAGCTTGCCTACATGCATCAACATCAAAATGAACACCAGTTAGAACAATACAATTTCCTTTCCCATCTTTTTTTCATTTTTTTGAAAAAATAAGGGTTTGTTGAGAAGGATCAAGTTTCTCCTTGGGAAACCTTTAATATTTATGCAATAAATGGTTTATAATATTACTTGTACCATTTTTATGAGAATCTGCAGCATAATCCTTACTACACCAATTAAATTTAGCTCTAAGAGGTCCCATCAATTCTTGAAAAATGATCCCAGCACTAAGATCTAGGCCTACAATGCTTTTTGTTACCTGAATCTTCAGCATCATTATTAGATGTTGGTTCTTCCACAGTTTGTCTTTTACTTTCTTCACTGTCAACACGCATCCCTATTTATTCAAATCTTCATGTTCCTCCACATTTATTGGTTCATTTGAAGCTTTGTCAAATTGAGTTAGGGGTGTTCATTGGGTCGGATTACCACCCAACCCGATTCAATTAGATTGGGTTGGATTTCATTTATGATTGGGTCAAACCTGACCCAACCCAACCCGACTCAAACCAACCTAACCCACTCTTATAAGGGTTGGGTGATGGGTTTAGTATGGATGATTCAAGACCCACTCTTATACTTGTGTCATCAACAAATTGTGTTATGTTTTTCTTTTCATGTCTTGAATTATTTTGGACAAACTTGTCATGACTTGACTTATTGGCTTACTTAAAGCCTTGAATTAATTTTTGTAAAGATTGTGTTTTATTTTAATTAGATTGATACTTGAAAATTCCAATTTTTAACAAAAAAAATATTTTCAAAATCTTGATCGATTTAACTCAACTCAATCCAACCTGCATAAGAGTGGGTTGGGTTGAATTGGGTTTAACATAAAAAATGCAGAAACCCAACCCAATCCAACTCATATTTTTTAGACGGTTGGGTAATGGGTTTGCTCAAATCCCTACCCTACCCAACATGCTAACACCCCTAGATTGGGTATTTATACTCAGATTTAGGTTGAAATTTATAACTTAAAATAATAATATACTATAGGTATATTTTTTGGTTTGGACCGGTTCTGAAAATCTAAACCACAAACCGAATGGAATCTTTTGGTTCTTTAAAAAAATCTAAAAAGTTGTCATTTTTTTCATTTATCGAATTTGGATCAGATTTTTGTTTTTTTTTTAACGGTTTGATTTGGGACACCCTTAATAAGTTTGTAAAAACCTTACCTTACAAGTTAGTTTTAAAGGTTAAGTTAGGCATAAATCCACTTTTTAAGATAGTATATCCTAACAAGTTGTTGGATTTGTCTCTTATGTCATCCACTATTAGGCTACTATCAAAACACCCACAAATATCTAGTCTCATACTCAAGATGCCCAGTCTTCAGCATAAGGAGGTGTGTTAAAGACCCCACATCAATTAAATATACGGTCAAATTATAATATACTAGTGGATATAAATCTCACCTCACAAAACTGGTTTTATGAGAATGAATTAGGCAGAAAATCCCTTCCTAAGAAACTAAATTTTGTGCAAGATTCCTTCTTTTGTAATTCCACTGATCCCCAAAGAAAGCATAATATAATAACATGAATAATGACAAATTTTAATGTAATCACTGACTAAACACAGAAAATGAGCCAAAAGAATAACTCCATTGCATAATAGGCAAAATAAATACTCACAAGCAAGGTCCATTCTCGTCATGTCCAGCAATGAGGAGAGATACTCCAAATGGTCTAGACTGCCAAAGAAAAAAATAAATGGCATGTTAGAATGCATACATGATGATCCACTGCAACAGGAACATAGCCATTTAGTATTTTGTACAAAAAGAAAAATATTTGTTGGCACATGCTACTAAACCAAACTGCCACCGGAATTGCACATTTACTTATAAATGGCGAACATTAAATAGTTGATGCATACAAGGAATTCTATGCATACCAAAATTTTTATAAGGTAAATAACACTTGTTTATATCTCCAGTCAAGATTTGTCAAATGCAATATATAAGGCCAACAATAGACTTGAATATCAAAGCTGAGAAGCTCTTTACCATGGATTCTTCATCACCTTCACCAAAACGCAAGGCTAGATCACAAAGAGCTTGGGTAGTGGACTCAACGGTCATTGGTTCACCATAGGAGAACCTATGATTCTGTGAACAATATTCCAAAATATATAAATCATTGGCCAATCAACTACATAATATATGCAAAAAGGTTAACAATACCTGAGTTTCAACCCGTGCATGCTCAACGAGTGTTCGAGCATCCGCAATCAATCCACTCATAGCACAACCAATGTGGTCATCAATTTCCATAATTTTCTCAACACTACTAGGCTCCTGAAAAGGAATTTCTTGCAAGCTAATCAATGGTAGTGCAAAGCAAAGTGCCCACTACAATATAATTGTGTCTCTATCTCAAATAAGATCCATATAAACCATAAATGTGGCTACAATATAAGTAGAGACCCAAGGTGCATCAGAACCTAATAATATATTTTCTAAGCCTTTATCAACCCATCAGAACCTAATAATATAATTTCTAAGCCTTTATCAACCCCCCCTCCCCGAAAGAAAAGGATCCCTTTTCACCCCCAAACAAAAATTAAGACTACAAGGATAAAACAATATTACGGTAAACAGCATTATTGTTCAAAATATATGAATATATTCTCAACACACCTTTTGCATCTAAAATTAACATCAGCAATCAAGATTCGGAAGTACAACCAAAAGCAAACAGCTTGACCCCCAAAATTCAATTTATGTGAAGCACATTTATGTGTCTCTTAGTTCGACGATACTGAGTATGATAGTTAATAATTAATAGCACGTTTATCATTTATGTGTAGAAATGTCAGAGTAAGATAATAAAAAGCCAGTAACATAAATAAAATGTTAATAAACGAACCAGCAGAGGAGAAGTGATGCGTTTTTCAACTGCAAGGACAACACCCTCTTTGGTCTTCAGCCCAATCGCAGTCGATCCAAGCTGCAATCCAATATAAACCCATTTACAAACAATAAGAACAATTGTAACCTCTACTTTTGTCACAGATGGATAAAAAATGAAGGAACAGATAGATGGAGGTGAAGCGACAAACCTTGATTGCTTCAATTGCATATTCAACCTGAAACAAACGGCCTTCGGGAGAAAAGGTGTTGACTCCTCGGTCATACTCAGTCCTATGCCACTCACGCAACAAACAGTTAAACAAACAGAAAAAACCTAATCCGTTCCTCCATTGAATGAAGCAAAATTGAAATGCAATTTTGCTGCAAAAGTGGGGAATTCACCTTGTGAGAAACATCTTCAGAATTCAGAAGGAGAAGCAAAATAGAAGAGATGAGAATGAGAAACTTTTTGTTCGGGTCACGAGGTACCAAAAGGGCACTTGATTTGCTTGCTCTCTCACTCGCTCCTCACTGAGCCTAGTTAGCTTCCCAAGAGGACTTGAAAATTCTTTTTTTTTTGGGAGTTTCTTCCTGTAGCCTACGTTTTTCTTCCTACACCCCATAATTTTTTAAATTCCCAAAACTAGTCTTGATCTTCTATTTAAAAACGGCACCGTGGATGAGTTTCTTTGTCACTATTCCTTTTTTCGTTCATTTAAGATGTTGGTAGACGCTCAGCAGGAGTGGGTTGCGTTACTGAAGTGGGTTGCGTTTTCGAAGTGTTGATTGACTTTTAAAACTAAGAAAGAGTTTTTTTTATAAGAGGTGAATGGTTATGGAGTTTTTAGGTTCTTGGAAATCATGATCCATGATCGTGGTACGGATGGATCGATACAGAAAATTTTTGGATCGTTCAATCCAAAACTATATTATGGAATCATGTTTTTTGAAAATAAAAAACATATTACGGATTCCCTTTTTTATAAATATAGTTATGAATGTATAAGCCAGTTTTAGCAAAAAAAACTTTTTTTTTAGAAAAGTTTAATCTCAGTACATGACATTTGTACGAAGAGAAAGGAAAATTATATTATAGAATGAGCAAGTTTGAGAGTAAGGAATTCGAGAAGCTCTACAAATCGCTTTTTTTGGTTTTGACTTAAACAAGCACTCAATCTCACTCGTCCTAAGAAGTTGAATACAAATCATTAAATCTCATCATGGATCCGCGAATTTGGACAACTTTTGAACACACCTATCCAAAAAAAATTTGGATCACTCAATCTGGAACTATATTGTGGAATCACATTGTGGAATGCTCTGTCTGGAACCATACAATACGTATTGCAAAAATGAAAATCCGCAAAAAAATGGAACTACTAATATGAAAACCAAACAAAATTTTACTTACCTTCTTCTTCGAACACGGAGCCAGCGTAGAGACTCCAGTGAACCACCACCAAGCCGTCAGAGACACTACCTAACCACCACTAAGCGAAATGCGCCTCAAGTCGTCGGTTCATGTGCGTAAGTTTGTGTTGTGTAAGGAAGAAGAAAGGTGCAAGTCTATGCGACAGAGAAAGGTGTAGGTTTGTGTTGTGCGCAAAGAAGAAGAAAGAGTAGAGTGTGAATAGTTTGGTGCGTTTTAGAGTTTTTAGAAAATAACAGATAATTTTGTCTTTGCATAGCATTGTTGTGTGAAGGAAAAAAACGTAGGGGTGCAGGAAGAAACTCCATTTTTTTTGTTTAATCTTGGAGGATGGACGCGAAATCATGATGGGTGTTTCTTACTGCATCCATACATTTTTCTTCCTACACCTTTACAATTTTGTGCAATTACAAAAGTGTCGCTGGAATTTTTTATAAACCCTAAGCTCACATACTAGGAGAAATCCACAATTCCACTCCCTACTATTTCCTTCTTCGCTATATGTGTGCTCACAACAAAAAGCACAAGGAGAAAACCACAATTCAAGTAAACATTGGGTTTTCCTGTTGGTTCATTTTTCGACGGTTTGGTGGTGGTTCGATGGTGTCTGCAGCAACTCTATGTTCGAATAAGATGGTAAGTAATTTTTTTTTGTTTTTCAGATTGGTTGTTCCACTTTTTTGGCGAATTTTCGATTCTACAATACAATTGTTAGGGTTATGGACAAGGGATTCAATAACATAAATTAAAAAATGCAGTTCGAATCCATCACCCATAAGTAAAAAATTACATTATGGATCCTCCAATCCATAAGTCAAAAATTGCTTCTAGATCCACCAATTCATAAGTTAATAAATGCTTTTGAAACACCCCTTCATTTGAAAACAAAAACTTGACTTATGAAACAGTCATTTTGTATGTCATTTTCTCACTTGCGGATTGCTATGTCCATAGCATTGTCGCGAAACCCGATTTTTGAGAACCTCAAAACTCCATAACCACCCTATCCTCTTCAACAAAACTGAACTCTTACCTTCAAAATTCAATCAACACTTCAACATCGCAAGCCACATCTCCACCTTTGCTCCCTACAACTTAAATCAACCTCCACCAATGCCAACAATTAATGAAGAAGAAGAACGGTGGCAATGCAAGCCATCCATGGTGCCCTTTTCAAATAAAAGCCATCCATTAGGTTTGCTTATGTTTACATGTTTTGTTAGGTGTTTAGTAATTTATAATCTTACTTCTGTTCATTTATATGCATGTAATCATGGCTAAAACTAAAGGAGATTATTCTCAAACGAATCATGTACACCTAATCATGTCTATTAGACAAAGAGAGTGGAAAGGCCTCGGTAACATTACTGATGATGACCATGCAAAATAAAATATTATACTTTAGGAGGCTTGTATAGTGGAGGATGATGTTTATCCAATATGGTCAATGGATAGGTAATTGTTTATCAATTATGAGGAACATGTTCTTCGACAAATATGAAATGGATTAGTAAGTAATTATATCAACATACATACATTCAAATTAATTGGTTATGCATTAAAAATTCTAAAATCATATTCATGGGAAATTATAGGATTGTAGTGAGCTGAAGTTGATCTCACATGGCAAAAAGATGAATAAGTTAGGAGCTCCACATAAACGGATATAAGTTACGGTTAACTTATCGATCTTATTTGGTCTTGTTTGTGCTAGCTACGAAGCTCCAAACAAAGATTGTTGGTTGCCTTTATTGAGGAGTAAAACAAAGATACAATTTCATTTCATTTATTTATCGGTGAGATGACCATCACATTAAATGATATGTCAAGTTTGTTGCACCTACCCATCATCGGGTAATTTTACATATGTGACTTTAGATGTGGTTGGAGCTACAGAGTTGTTGTTAGAGGCCCTCTATGTTGATCGTGCTTTAACAACTTTGGAAACCAAACAATTCAGGGGTGGTCATATGCATTTGAGTTGGTTGAGTGATGGAACCCTGAGTGATAGAGCAACCACTAAGCTAGTCCAACCTTCCAGAAGGATGATCAGGAGCATGACACAAGACCCAGACCTAGGTCTAGTTCAGCCCATAGCCATTACTTCAGAGCCTATTATTTCTTGGAGGATTACCAGGAGCAAAGCCCACATAATTGGACCTGAGCACCAACTACTTTCCTTGCTTATGATTCTAGTAGATTAAGGTGTAGTTAGCATAAATTAGACTTGTGCCAAGCCCACCTCAACCTAGCTTCTAGAAACACCTCACATGACCGCCCCTTGCCTCATTTACCCTAGTTTCTATAAGGTTTCCTCTAGCTTGGGCGGCACCCTAGGTTGCCCTACCTTCTAAAAGATTTCTCTTCATTTACGTCCCCTACCAATCACTCTTGTTCTCCAAGGCACTCTCACCTATAAATAGAGTGTCTTACCTCATTTTAAGGCACATTGAAATTGAAGTAAAGAAACTCTGTTAGAGTGATTCCTTGTATGATTTCCAAATTCTCTTTGAGTCTTATCTTGAGCAAAGATTGATTCAAGTGACGACTCTCTCTCACTCATCATGGAACTCCCTCCCCCTAGTGGTGTGATTCACTTTCCCCATATCCATAAGCTTCCTCTCATCTCTTATCTTAATCTTTCCTTTATTCTTCCTTCCTTTTTGCATATGTCATTCCATTATCTTGTCTTTAGTTCCTTACTCATCATCATCATATTACTTGTTTTTTTTTTGTTCCTTTTCTCTTTTGAAGATACCTTCGTACTTAACCACTTGGTTAAGTTTGTGTTTAGTGGCAATCTTCATTGAGTTTCACCTATTATTGTTAATCTATCTTAATCCAAGTAAAAATCCTAAAAACATGTGCAAAGCTAAAATGAACTCACATCATTGAGAGAGGTATATGAGGACACATGTGGTAATAGGCAATGGACAATTGTTGCCCGAGCTTATCTATTGCACTTGGTGGGTTGAACAATTTTTATAGATAAAAATGCGACTTCAGTTAGCGTTTCATACATAGGTTGTTTTTAGATTTACACCTCGTTGGAGTCATGGGCGACAATTTCTTTTACCTACATGTATGAATGTTGACCTTTTTTTGGCAAGTGTACTAAGTCAAAAGTATAATTTGTCCCTAAGGACAGATATCGAACCCACAATGAATAATTATTTGAAATCTTAATTGTTACATTCACTAAGTATAATAACATGTACAATAATTTGATTTGAAAGATATTGACATAAGTTTGCGTAAAAATTAAATGAAAACAAAATAAATGAGTAAAATAATTCAATTAAAAAAAACTGGAAATGAGATTAATCCTTATTACTCGTATATAGTTTCAATCAATAAAAACATATAACATTCCATCTTGATTGACATTAATGCACATATATAAAGCATTCATATCGATTCCTCGTAAATAAAGTATTAAGATTGTCTCCTAAATATTGATTTCTCACATGTTTATAAAAAAAATATTATCATTACGAACAAATGTTATGAACTAATTAACATTTATTTTTAATTTTTTATTATTATTTTAAAATTTATTTAATTTAACATTCGTTTAATCTATACTAATATTTTCTATTTTAAAATATATTTAATTTAGCGTCGGTCCATGTTCATGCTTTTTATTATAACTTTTTTTATTTAGAGTCTGTTTGACCAATGCTAATTTTTTTATCTTAAAATTTATTTAATTTAGTATCGACTTGACCCATGCTAATTTTTTTATTTTAAAATGTATTTAGTTTAGTGTATGTTTGGTACTCACTAATGTTTTTTTTATTTATTTTAAAGTTTATTTAATTTAGTGTTTATATAGGTCACACTAATGTTTTATATTTTAAAATTTATTTCATTTAGATTTGGCTTTTCCCAAACTAATTTTTTTGTTATTTTTTTAATTTAATGTTTATTCATATCGGTCTGGTTTTTAAAAAGAATATTTTTATAAAAAAATTATCGTAAAACGCCACATATTTAAAAAAATTATATATAAATGAAAAAATAGAAACAAAATTATAGTGGATGATGAGGATGAGTGTTGATGAAGGATATGAATGTGAATGAAGTAGATGAGTCTAAATGAGAAAAGTAGGGAAGGAGTGTAGATGAAGGAGATATATGTGGATAAAAAAGATAAGTGTGAGTGAAGAAGATGGTTATAGATGAAGGAGGTGGATGTTGATAAAGAAGATGAGTGTGAGGAGATTTGAGTGTGAATGAAGAAGATGGGTGTGAGGAGATTTATATAAAAAGTGAAAGAGAAAAATTGCGGATAAGAAGAATTATCATATTTAAATATGATTTTTTATATTACAAAAAATCTACGGTTCATATTCGTTGTCACGAGACACACATATTCATAACATATAAATTATTGTTGGTTAAGCTATTGTTGGTTAAGCTGACTCTAGTAGTGTTAAACATTAAATGGACTCTAACACAAATGTTTATTTTAAAATTTATTTAATTTGGTGTTGCCTTGACCCATATTTTTATTTTAAAATTTATTTAATTTATTATCGAATTGATCCACGTTAATATTTTTTATTTTTAAATTTATTTAATTTAGCGTCTACATAACCAACACTAGTGTTTTTATTTTTAAAATTATTCAATTTTGTGTCAAATTGACTCACGCTAATGTTTTTTGTTTTAAAATTTATTTAATTTAGTATTCTCTTAACTCACACTAATGTTTTATATTTTTTTTTGGAAAAAAATATGCTATGGGACATTATAGTCAATTAGGTGACTATGTTAACGTGCAACATTAAACCGACTTTATTAACGTGGATTAAGCCGAAACTAACCTAAACATTTATTTAATTATAAAAATTAAAATAAGTTTTTTGTGTCGTGTTAGAATTAACTTAACAGACACTAATAGGCAATATCAACATTAATATTGGATAGCTAATTTAATGTTTTGTTATAATAAAGAAAATAAAAGTGTTGCTATTCTAGAATCACTAAATTGTTAGGGTTTAGGGTTTACACCTATTATTAACTTTTTACTGTTTTACACGTTTATTTGATTAAATGAAATGTCTAATACCAAAAAAAAAATGCAATGTTCTGTACAATAATGGATGTTTCATAAATTCATACTCTCATCTTTTTTCTTTATCTTTTTTAAATTTTCCTAATGAACTGTGTTTAATCTCCAACCTATTTTGTACAACACTAACTTTCTGTCTGTTTGATTGTAATTAATGAAGAAAAAAATGGAAAGGAATAAAATATGACGGGAATACAAACCTTTGAATATCTTACATTCATCCTTCTATCTTTTAAAATAAAATAAAGCTATTGAATTAAGTTTATTTTTTTAGAGTTTAATTCGCTGTAAAAGGAAAAGTTTAATTTAATTCTAAAAGAACTTCTATTGTCAAAAGAATATTCAGTATAAAGTTGAATTACAAAAGTTTTTATAGTATTTATTCATTTTCTTACTTACACAAAATTTTCTGTGGTAGACCCATGGAAAATGAAAATATCTTTATATTAGTGGGGAGATGAATTATGAGGCAGCTTTGGACAACTCGGCTGTGAAATCATGAAGACTTTGAATGTTTAAATAATGTTCAACCGTCATCCACATTCAAGGATCCTAACTTCTAATAACGAGTGCGTAGTGACCCACCATACGCATCAGTCAACAAGAACGAGAAAAACTGCCGAATCACTCATAATATCTACTTATCCACTATGCTCTTGACCTGCGAGTTAACTTATTAAGGAGTTTCATCGCTTAATTTCTCTAGACCTTCTATTTTAAGTTATATTTTTTTTGTAAGCCAATTCCAAATATTTTGCTCACAGCTGGCTTCGTACCAAAAGAAAATGATGAGAAGAAAAATGGTTTTGTTTAACCATATCCAAATCGACGTGTAGGCGAGTAATGCTGCCAAAAGCGCAAACATTTGGAAAAATTGAGGTGACAAGAGGTATAATAGTGACTCGATTTTGCTTTGTTGGATGGATAAACGATGGAGCCAGTTGGATGGGTGGTGTGGACTGTTCCATTTTGTTTGTGAGTGAAAAACACCAGCCGTATAATGCAGACTAGAACTTGTTGAGTAGACGAAAGAATCTGGTTCCAAAGTTTGTCGGCTATTTTTGGTTTGGCATGTGAATCTGCATGTGCATAAAACTAGGCATCAAAAGGAAACAACAGAATCTGACTCGTTTTCATGAAGTGGCACTGTCTTTCCTTCTCTTACCTATCTCTGCAAAGCAACCATTTCATCTTTCACTTTTTCAAGCAACAACTACTTGCAATTTTAGAGTACGCGCGTAACACATGAGTAATATCTTGCGCTACGTGCTAACACATTATTATTGCTTGATCAACACGTTCATCGATGACGTCTTTAATATCTTACATTCAGAGGGCAAGCGAACTAATTTTTTACTTCACTTGATTACGACAACGGGCAGGATTGGAGAAACATTTACGTAAGTCTTTCCTGTTTTGTTTGTCCAACCAAACACTCAAGAAGACCCATTCAATAAAATTACATAAGGACTCATAAGAACGCAATATTTCAATTTTCAAATTAATGAATAAAGAATGTTCTAAGTGTGTAATGTTTCTCTAGGCATGTGCCCTCGCCCTATACAATTGTCCCCCATGATTAAAATAATGAATCAGATTTTATATTCATTTGAGGCTAATTAGGCTGTATGTTCCCAAGAGTAACAAGCGAGCAGGGAATAAGAGCAACACAAACAAATGCATATGTTGGGACGTAACAAGCCTGCTGAACCTTTTCAGGGACTCTCTCCCTGTTTGTATCATGCCAGAGAAGGATGACTGGCGTTGACCTACATTGATTGATATCATGGACCTCCCAGCAACAATCCTGGTATCCATTCCACGTGGTAACACAAGAGGCCACCACACCTTGCGCCGTTGCTCCCTCTTAGACTTACGGATTTGTTTAAGTTCCTGCCGAATCACAGTTCTCACGGACTTCAAGTAGGAATTCATGTCATGATCTCTTTGTATGCTTCCTCCAGATCCATAAGCAGATCGGTCACTTAATATCTCAAGTGGGTGAGGTGAGTTCAAGAACACCGTCTGGGCAGCTCGGAGCTGCTTGTCTGTGTTGTTGGATTCTGAAAAAGGGCAACACAAAAGATATAGACCACTGCCTGAAGGCAGGAGATGATGGCTTGGTGAAAATTTCTCATCTGGCTGCAGAATCAGCAGACTACCCATTGGTGTATACAGTACCTTCTGCAGTAAAAATTCACATAGAAGTCAGTTAGAATTTATATAAAAGAAATTTCTTTATCCAGTTTAAATCATTTAGATAACCATAACTTTACCTGTTTATTGAGACAAGGATGACTACGGAAGTTCCCATTGACAGCCTTCAATAGTTCTGCAACGTGATTAGGGTAATTGCAAGAAAATGCTCGAGGAACTATGTCTCTGTGCATTGTAATTGCTTGAACATGACTCCTAGGCAAACCTAATTTTTCTAGCAGACTATCCCCTCCACACATGATGGATGGGGAACCAAATGTTACCACGGGAAGTAGAGAGGAGACAGGCACCTCCTGCCTAATCAACAGCATGAGATTTACTAGTAATGCCAAGCTTCCACCAAGAGAATGCCCAGTGAAACGAAAAGTTGCACAAGAACCTCGAGATTTTAGGTGAGCATGTATTTCTGGCAACATCTGCTGATACATCCCTTTAGCAGCCTCATATATACCTCTGTGCACAAGGACGTCTAACCCCTGGGGGGAAAAAGCACATCATTATGTCAATTTCGGGATAGATAGTTGGAAGCACGCATTAACAAAGATTCAAAAGTATTTGTTTATAACCATTAAAAAATGAAAATCTCCTTTGACAAGCAGAATGACAGTCTGCAATATTGACAATTACCTCAAACTTAATCGGTTCGAAAAGCAGGTTTGCTTGCCAAGAAGCCATTGTCTCTGAACCCTACATTTATTTAAAATAAAATAGTGAGAAAAGATCACTCCATACGTCCAAGACTGACAGGAAATTACATATACTCTAAAATATAATATGGCTATATAACGCAAATAAATATTGGGAACCACTAATAGTGATTTTATCATATTTGAGCTCACAAATTCTCGCAAAGTACTGAAATTTTTCAAACTGAAACCAAGAAGTGCAATTTCAGTGCAAAATTTTTCCTACCTGAATAACAAAAAATCTTGCACCACTCTGGTCATCATCACAGACAAACCATTCGCAGGGTGATGAATGTGCAGAGTTTAAATCATCAGCAACAGCCTGCTTTACTTCCTCCTTTGCCGCAACCACTGCAGTCACTGAATCGGTTGTGGCCATCAAAGATGCCACCTCTGTGTTTATTATTACTTTATTGTCTCGGCTTTCATTGCTTCTATCAAGTGAAGCTTCATTTGAGGATTTGAATGGAAATATGCTCCTAGTCTGAGAATGCAGATAAGTGGCAGCAGAGGCGGCAATGTTATAAGCAGCAGTTGCACTTATGTTGTATCCACTGTAGTTCGGATCCTTTCCTTTTTCTTCTTCTTTTTCTTCCTTCTCGTCAGTTTCAACTTTCTGGGTATCTTTTTCAGCTATTGCTGCCAATTCCTTCTTCTCTATTGATGAAGTTATAAGGCGCAAACCATAATGTTTTAAGAGTTTCCCTGGCTAAATTATCAAAGCCAAAATGAAAATTAGTGCTGTATATTCATTTTGTGGAAAATCAAATTCCTAGAGTTTATCGATTCCAGAACATGCTATTTTAATAAAAAACAATAACATAAGTTATAAAATGCTATTTAGTCTTAGGTAAATGGTAAAATAACACAGCCCCCATCTACATATCTCCTCGCAGAACCATACGCCCAACAGCAATGATCAATCAGATCACACGAATAATGAGTAATCCACAGCTAAATGAAACATGTATCGTAACTAGGCACTTCCATTACAGATTAACACTTGATGAAGTTTAAACTTAAACCTTCCACGGGTTTTTGAAAAGTTAGAGAAATCATATATAACACAAAGAATCTTCAAGCAAGCAAAGTGTGCTAGATCCAGATCAGATAGATCGGAGGTCTAAAAATCTATGAATCACTCAAAACAATAAAAAAATCGCAAACATAAATTAAAAGAAGGATGAAACAGACATAAACATACGATTTACTAAAACTAAAAACAGAAGAACGATCTAAAGTATCGTACCTTGATTTTCGGTATATCGTAAGCCAAGTTCCCCAAGTGTGACATCTGAGCATACAATCTAGCTTCTGCTAACGATACCCTCCGAAGCATTCTGGAAAAGGAGCCTCTATCGAATTCAGCCTCTTCTGTGTCGTAACCGTCATCTTCCCCAACCCCGCAAGCATCACATTCACACACCTCCTCCCCATCGTAATTGCTTTGAGTTTGATCAGTAACCGCAACCTCCTCTTCTTTGCGCTGTTTCCCCTCCCACACGGACTTCACGTGCAAAATCTTCAAAACCCAGTTTCCGCGTTCCGATCCGTCACCCTCGCCGTCATCTCTAACGGCCTTCGCTTCGGCGTTATCCGCCAAAACGGCATCGTCGAGGGCGAGCCCTTTGTGCTTGCTGTTATTCCCCCGAGGCCAGAGAGATTCCAAAGGGTACCGAAAGGAAAACCTCGAAAACAGCGACCTTTGCGGCGGTTTATCCCCTGCGGAACGCCCCACCGTGCTCACCTGAGAAGGATTGGCACGTGCGTCCAGCGACCCACCAATAGAGATCGTGGGAAGCATCCCTGATTTTAAACACACAGCTTCCATTCTTCAGTTTTCGGAAACACAACACAACACACACACACAATGTTCACAACAACGACGATTTCTTCTCTTTATTTCTTTTTATTTTTCTCTTTAACTTCAAGCGTTACGCAGTTTGCCGAATGCTACTGTTGTTTATTGTTCTTCAAATCGCGAGAAAAAGAGACTCAACGAAATAGGAGGGAGCATTTAAAGAGAGCAGAACTGAAAAAGGCGCAATGAATAATAAATAATATAAAAAAAATAAAAAGAAGGTCCCCATTAGACTTAGTGACGTTATCAGAGTTGAACGACGACGTATCTTCATCTTAATAGACAAAATAGAATTCTAAGGAGGCGACGGCGTCGTTTCAGCAAGGAGGGGTTCCCCCGTGTTTGGTTTGGGAATTGTGATTTGCGAGCATGTGTTTGGCAATTTCGTGGAAAAAGCGCGTGAATCTCTGACAAGCTCCAAACTTTTAGATCAAAGTGCCACGTGGTATGTGTCGATGAGTGCACGCGTAAATCTGGTGACGTGTCGGTAAAACACGAAAACTTTGCTTTTTATGGGTTGTATTGTGTTGTGGAGGATGGCACTGTGCGTCACGGGTAATATCGGTTGCTACTAAACGCCACACGACACCCGTCACATTAACATTTTCCTTGTTCAAAACGCATGTTTTAAACAATGACCATCTATAACTCAAATTTCTTTTTGGCATCTCTTTTCTTTTGTTTATCGTTGAGTTAAAATAATTTTCAATCTTTACAATAACAAAAAACGTCCATAAAACAAATAAAAGTACCTAGGCTATCATAACATTTCCACTATAAAATGTAGTCACGGAGATAAATAAAATTATGTGAAAATTGCGTCAAAAATATTATCATTTTTTATATTAATACAGATTGAGAGTGGTCTTTTTAGTTTAATATTTTTTATACCTTAAGCGACTATTTCCTTTCCTCTAAAAAAAACATTCTCTTTAAATTCAAAATTTTAAAAAAAAACAATTAAGTATCTCTTTATTGATCATACCAAAGAAAATAATGTTAAAATATTTATTAAATAAGTTCCATAAATATCATGTTTTTTTCGAAGGATGGTGATACTTTAACATCACAAAAAGTAACCAGATATAATTCACATCCCAAAAAAATATTATTTTAATTATATATTTTTTAATTAAAAATATTATTATATTATTATAATTGATTATCAAGCGTATATTATTTAATATTCGAGTGGTAAAAGAAAAATTTTCTTTTTATAAACTCTACGTGTATAAACAAAATTACTCTACATGTATAAACAAAATGGGTCTAGATAGTACTTGAGATTGGTTGTAACAATTGTTGTAGCTGTCAATTGTCCGGTTGTTCCCTTACTCCTCATTACTTTTTCATACTTTAAGATTCATTTTCCTTAATTTCTTAACATTCGGTTAGGAGTTAACCTGCAAGTAAGTACTTTGTGTTAAGAGTGTATAGTGGAACTGATCAAAATTGTATCGTACTCCTTTATAAAATATTTATTTATAGTGTTTAGTCACGAGTCATTTGTTATGACTGACCGAATCTATCAAATATCAATGTTAATTGATTTTTAGGGAGGTTTTCTGATTTACAGACAAGTATATTTGGATAATATCTTCAATAAATTAGTGTTAACTGATTTTTCGAGGTGTCACCCGAATTGGATGGGATATGACCATGATTTATAGATAATTTTCATAACTGTGAAAATTTTATATAAATAAAAAATTTAGTTATCTAGAATTTATTTTAAATACCATTATCTAAATAATACTTTTTTTTCTCCTGTCTTTTGTCTATAAATTTGACTTCATCCTCCCATTATATTAATTATTAAAGACCACTTTTAGATTTCTAGCCATGATGAGAGTAAAATTTTCTAATTTTTTTTTTTTTAGAGTAAATTCCTTTTTATTCATTTTTAGTAAGTTTTTATGATCAAATTAATTAATAGTTATACTATTAGAAAAGGATAAGTATTTTACTATTTTTATAAAATTCATAAGTGAAAACTGATCACGTGTATACTATAAATTAATCTTATAGAAGATTATGTCTAGTAATCCTATAGAAGATTATTTATAGTAATGTTATAGATGATACTTGACGTGAGATCTTTCACCATTATGAGTTTTATATGATTAATTATTAATATATATTTAATTTAATATTAAAATAAAACAAATTTAAAAGTGCTAACTTTCCATTCTAATATTTTAGTGACCAAAATCCATTGAAAAGCATAGCATTAGCATTAAATTTTCAATAACTATATTAATTGTGGAAGTAGTTACAGAGGTTGACTCTATAGCGGCAAAACCGGTGGTGGCAAACTTATTTATTCCAATCAAACCTAATAAGTTCCTCAACCGTAAGGACATTCAATAGTTTGGTTATCGTCGTGACATCAAAGAAAATCATAAATACATGAAAAAAATATAGTTTTCCATTTTATGATTCAGCGAATTTAAAATACGTAATATTTTTTTTATATTTAATTAATATTGTTTGTCGCAGCAAATATTTACAGATAAATTTTGAAGAAAAATATGAGTATATATATATATGTGATGACGGTAATATTTTATTTTAATGTACATTTTTTAAATATACCAAAAAACGTACTTTTTTTATCCTAATTTTAAATAATATTAGAATTGAATTAACAATATCCCATTTTTATTTTAACTTTTTTTATTTAAATTACAGATTTCATATGCTGTAGTCCTTACATCTAATGTTATAAACTCGTAATTTGGAGATGGATGGAAAAGGTTTGAAAACTCGTAACTCAAAAGATTGTAACTCGATTAAAAAAGTTATTATTCGAGTTTATTAAAAAAGTTAGTACTGTACATAAGATAATTAAAATATATTCATAATTTATTAAATAATTAGTGTTATATTCATAATTTATTAAATAATTAGTGTTATTGATATTGGATAGTTATGGTGGAAGAGGTTGTGACAGAGATAAAATAAAATTATCGTGAATTACAATAAATATAATGTTTTTAAATGGGCCAAGAATAAATCTAACAAAACCAAATTTTAAGGAGGTTTTAAACTTTTAATTCTTAATTAGTTTTAACTACTGATATAGCCACACAGCATATTTAAATTTTATTTGAATAATTAGAGATTTGGGGTTTATTGGGCCAACGGCCCAAATTTAGTAGGGTTTTTCAAAATTAGGTTTAGGATCTTCATCTTCTTCCTGCGCCGGACGGTCCCTTCTTCATTTTCCGCAGCCGTGCGCAGTGGCAGAGGTAGCGCGAAGGCGGAGGCAGCGTGTGCGGTGGTGTGCAGTGACGGAGGCAGCTAAACGCAGCGCGGGCAGCGGCGGCGAAACGGCGAGAACAAGCGACTTTAAAACGGCGCGACAGAGGTACAAGTTAGGGTTTCTGGATTTCAAATTAGGGTTTTATTGGGTTTAGGGTTTTTTTTGTTTTTGGGCCGCGTCATGGATCGCGGAGGCCCATGGATCGTCCGATCCAGCCCTTCGATCGCCGGATCGCTCCGATCCGGTGAGACAAGTTTGACGTCCATTTGAGGGGTGTGCAGTTGCCAAGATCTGTGTCCCTCATTCTTTCCTTAGTTTGAACCATGCCATTATTCTGATTTTTTATTCTCTGGCATTCTGTGTGCTGGACATAACCTACAAACTGATCCTATTCACTAATTCCAGTTACCCTGAAGATAACTGTATAAGCATTGGCTAATAACAATGAGCAGCTCTGCTGCGGGAACCTCATCAAAACCAAGAGCAGCTTCCTCACAACCATCGGAAACTTCATCCAAGCGCAAAAGGGGAGTTTTCCAAAAAGAATGTAAGAATTCTTGTTCTAAATTTTTAACATTTTACTCTACTCTTCTCTCATTCCTAATAATGTTCCTTTTTCTGGTTACGTTAGTGCAGCACATGATGTATGGCTTTGGAGATGATCCTAATGTGAGTGTTAAGTGTTAACCCTTACCCTCCTACGCATGTCCCTGTGTACACATAATTTGCATTGTATTGTCTTCATTATGTAACATTTAACAATATTTTTGTTTTCTTGTAATTTAAAGAATTATGTCTATTAACTTGAACTTTTATTGTTTTTGCTGCTTCAATTAGCCACTTCCTGAAAGTGTGACTCTTATGGAGGACATTGTTGTGGAATATGTCACAGAACTGGTAATATTCCTAACTTTTAAATTGTTCAATTCCGTCTGAGTGAGCTAGTTAGCTTGGTTGTTCTTATGCATAATTTGCGTGTCAGGTTCATAAAGCCCAAGATATTGGATCTCAAAGGGGGAAGCTATCAGTTGAGGATTTCCTCTATTTGATTCGCAAGGTATTCTTTGTTAAAAAAATTGCAAATAATGATTATGAAGATTAAAAGTTAGGTTTAGTTAACAGCTTCTGAAGGATCATGAAGTATTACCAACAAATCTAAATGTCAGTAAGTACCATAGATTGTAGAAGTAACACCCTACTGACATAGCAGAGTTTAATTTTGTGGTTCCTTAAAGTCTTAAACATGCACTGGCAGAAACGCTTCCTGCATGAACGTTACCTCACCATTTTTCATTAACTTGAGCAAACGTAGCGTGATATTATAAAAAACTAATTAAGACTAACTCGTAATCTTTGTTTAAATAGTGAAGGAATAAATGAATTCAGTCCTTGGGTGGTTGGTACTGACAACTGATTACCCAGCAACCTTATGGACAACCTTTGAAATTGTCGTATACTAACAAAAAAAACCCTGAAAAGTTGCTGCCTCGTAGAGTAGATTTTGAGCTAACATGGCTTTTGGCTGTCATAAGACGACAGAGTTCACACTACCATCATTTCTGTTTTATTGTTTGTCTAATACACAAATCGATAACCGTATATACTGCAGGATTTGCCGAAACTTAACCGCTGTACAGAACTACTGTCTATGAATGAAGAGCTGAAACAAGCAAGAAAGGTTTTTGAATCAGACGAAGAGAAACTGAGGAAGGTTTTTGAGGTTGACGAGACAGTGGAAGGATGAATAATGTAGATTACTGAAATGCACTAATGTTGGTTGTAATATGTTTAGCTTTTCTGAAGATGCTCCTAACCCTTGATCGAATTATATTTTATTTTTATCTTCTTGCTTGAATTTAACGTGCACATGCCAATAAATAATTTTCTGTCTTTTTTACGCCCATATTTTTTTGTAGTTTTAGGAAAAAAATATTTTCTTAAAGCAATCAAGATGTAAGAAAAGAATAATTATTTCTTCGAAAATAATTTTATTCAACTCGATCATGATAGTAAGATAAGATTTTGATCGTTCAGACTTTTAAAAATGATTTTCACACGGAAAATGTGGTTTTTTTTATACCTTATAGACAATGATTTTTGAAATATTATTATGCTTGTTGAAGTTAAGAAAAACTTAGTTTTCTGAGAACTATGAATATTTTTACGAGAGAGAAGTAAAAGTTTCATTACTATCGTAATTAAGCGAAAAATGGCTTTAGGTTTTATAAAATAGTACTTTTGAAATCTTAAAAACTCTTGGCACATTCTCCATGCACCCAACACATTCTAACTGGCACCCAATCACTTAATAGGAAACGATGAATATACCCTTAATGAAATTCTGAAAACTATAATTGTGATATGCACCCAATCACTTGCACCAACCCTATTCTTCTGTTCTTCCATTCCATTGTGCTTGCCGCAGCCACCGTAAGCCACTGTATTGTGCAGCCACCGTGAGCAAGCTTGTTGTCCAACCACCGTGAGCGACATTCTTCTCCATTCTTCTGCACCCACCGTGACCTCCATTGTCGCAGGCAGAGCACCAAATTCGAAGGTACGTCATGGTTCCAGATATTTTTATCCATAAGTGAGTGAGAGTTGTGGATATTTTTATCCGCAAGTGACTTTTGAGAGGTGCGGATATTTTTATCCGTAAGGGAGTTTGGGGTCTGGATATTTTTATCCGTAAGTTTGTTTTGACTTACGGATATTTTTATCCGGAATA
>Ga0123342_1002428_pt1 | contig 30947 bp, 18 predicted proteins | sample Turbeawhitnodule_FD_89960 | JGI IMG/M metagenome (GOLD analysis project Ga0123342, IMG submission 89960) | Root nodule microbial communities of legume samples collected from Mexico - Turtle bean Mexico white nodule | ecosystem: Host-associated > Plants > Roots > Nodule | place: Mexico: Nepantla... | reverse complement strand
CTTTCTTTGGCACCTCCTAAAACTACACCTACACCTTCTTTTTATGTCACATGGAAGGTGTGACTTATCTTTGTACATTAGCACCCTTTATATCTATATCTACACCTTCCTTTTATGTTCTACTAAAAACACTACTTTACTTTTGTTCATTCTTTACTATTTGGACCCTTTATGTGAGCCCACTTATTTACAACATGTTGTTAATTATTTTAAGAAGACTAATAGGAAGAACTTCAAGTGCTTTGGCCCTTGTCCATTCCTTCTTGTGATAAAGTCATTCTTTGCTTGTTGAAATGACCTTTCAAGTACAACATCCTTGGTCATCTTTATATATTTTTGGTTCTCATCAAAATTGAAGAAAAGGTGCAAGTATTCATGAGGTTTGAAGGTGAAATTGAAGGGAAAATAGGTTTGGCCAACCTTCGATAGGTTCATTAGGCTTAATAGACACACTAACAAGAGAGATTTAGGAAATATTGAGTGTTCAAGCTTCGAACTACTCATTCAATATATGAAAATCTAAGTACATGAGAGTGATTCAGAGTATTTATAGATGAAGGTAGCTTACTTCTTAAGCTACCATAACTCTAGTTAAGTAGACTTAACTATGGTGAGTGTGGTGGCTTAAGGAGAATGTGTACACTATTCTAAGGTGCTCTAGAAGTTCTTATTTGTGTGATAAGTTATAGATTCTACAATATCTTTGTTTCATCTATAAAATACTCTAAGAAAATCAAAATATAAATCCTGTACAAATTTATTCTATTTGATACATACATTTCATCTGTCTTTTTTTCTTGTGTATGGTGGCTTGGATGATCCTCCATTAGGCTCTCTCCCTTCAAAAGGATATGTCCTCATATTTGGTTTAAAGTGTCATCCTATGTGAAATGAATGACTTTAAGATTCGTCTGGCTCATGAATCCACCTGATAAAAATAACAAACATAAGAGAAATGCAAAAGTGTAAATGTGGATGGATATGCAAAACAAACAATTTAGGTTTTGTGGTACCTTTATTGTGGTTCTTACTTCCTAAGGTAGGAAAATGAAACACCACACAAAATGGAGAAAACAATGTAGAATAAGGAGAAATAGAACAAGAAGAAGAAATACCTTGATTAGGTGATACAAACATGCAAACTTATGTCTGTGTTGGGGTAACATGGTCATCTGATTTATTTTTTGTTGGAAGGTTAAGGTTTTCTTGAACAAATTTTAGTTTTAGTTTAGTAGTGTCCTTTTGAACCTGTTTGGGATAAGAGAATATAGAAAATATTTCCTTGTCTTTGCTAGGGTTAATATTTACCCTATAAAAATAATTAAAAATTAACGTAAAAGAAATATGGACAACAAAAGAAAGAAGAAAAATGGAAAATAGGTCCTTTGGTTGAAGGTCAATGTACCCCTTACCTGATAGGTTGATAGAATAGATCCAAGGAGTACTGATATTTTTTTTTCAGTTTTCAATTTTGCTACCTCATGAAGTTGCCTAAACTTTTGGTCTTTTTGTTTTATTACCAAGTCTTCAAAAGGTGTTTGAACAAAGTCTAGTTCAGCTCCAGACAAAGGGTTTTCTTCAATGAACTCCTCAAAAGAGTTTTCTAAGGAGAAAAAAATTATTTTAATGTTTGGTTTAGCTTCAGACAAAGAGTTTTGTTTGAGTTTAGTTTCTTTTTTAGATTTCAAAACTGGAGATTCAAAAATTTCTTTTTTGTGGAAAGAATAGTTAGTGTCAAAGGAACTGTTATCATCATGATCTGTGGAACAGACTTTATCATTCGAAGAACTTTCGAAAAATTGTTGTTCCTGACTATGATCATAAAGTTTAAAGGATACGTAGATATAGGTAGAATTTTTGTACTAGGAGGGGAAGATATAGGAAAGTGAGAAGGAAAAGGAGTTTTAGGTATGTAAGAAGATACAATAGGATCAACAAAAGATACCTTTTGAGAAGTCTTCTCCCTAAAAAATTTTTTGTATGAATAACACTCCCTCTTGTAATCCTTCCTAGGGTAGGTTGAGCTAGAATATTGATCCACAGTAAAGGAAATATATAAGATCTCTTTACTTGGAGAGTAGGGTTTCTTATAAGGTTCAGTCTGTGTATAATACCCTTCCTCTTGTCTGGTCCTAGGTCTATGTAAATTTTCTCCATATTTACTCGTAAACCTGAGTGTTTTACTTTCCTGAGTTTGTTTATATTTTATAACCATTTCTTTTATCTCATAAAGATTTTTGTCATGTTGGTCTAGTTGTGAATGGATATCTATTTGAAGTTGACAATTTATATTGCCATGAACACCAGACAAATGAAATGGTCCACTCATGGTTGATTTAAATAAAATTTTCACAACTGCTTGATAGAAATCAACTAGAGTGAGTCCCAAAAGTTTTTCAAAGTAAGAGAATATGTTTAAAACAATTTTATGGTTGAAGTTCAGTAAAGGAAGCAAAAATGAGAAAGTTTCAAGTTCACTCCAGGAAAGCAAGGCGAGTCACAAGTACTTCTTAAGTACCAAAGCTTTCCTAGCCAGAACTTACCTTAAAGATATCTCACAAAAGTTTCCAAAAGAAAACTTCAAAAGAATTTTGAAAAAGAGGAAACAATATGTATGTACGGAAATGCTCTTAAAAACCAAAGAAATGTTTTCTAAGTGCAAGAAAAAGGAAAAATCCTAAAGTATCACAAAGACGTATAAGTAAGGAAAATAAGAAAGAAAGAAAACAATAAAGAGGGTAAGAAGAAAGGCAAATGTAATGCTAGGCGAGTCATATGGTGATAGTGCAATGAACACTGAGAGCTCATTAATACACCATCACACTAAGGGTCGAAAATTATTACAAAGTTTATTGGGATTTTCGTTGGAGCATTTTACCAAACAACGAAAAATTAAATTAAATACTTTAGCCAACTTTAAAGAACACAAAGTTCTGTGATACTACACAAAATTATAAGTAGGAACATAAGGTGTTTGGTAAAACACTAAATGAAGTGTTATGATTTTCTAATGTGAAATGAAGTAGTCCGAAAATGATTCTCTTGGATCCCTCTTTCTCTTCTTGGTAGATATTCCGGAAGACCAAAGTAAAACGCAAAGAATGTTGAACCACATCACTTTTTGATACACCACTCCAAGCACCACCAACTCACCAACTTTGTGTAACAAAGAAAGCCAAAGAATAAAGTAAGAAAAGCTAAACTCAAATGAATAATATGTGACAAACAAGAATAGAGAGTAAGTGAAAGACAAAAAAAATTAAGGCAGTCAAGAAAGGAAGCACAAAGCAAAAGAACCTAAGAAAAGCTCTATAAAAGATTAAAAAACAACTGGTAGAGACTGAACCATAATTTATATGTATTTTTCCAAAGAGCTTTTGAATCTGAAATTTTTATGGAATATTTTGCTTTCAATGAGGAACAATATGCAAAAAAAATTGAGGCCTTTTGGTGTCGTATTCATAGAGAAATAAATGCAACAAGTTGGAAAAAAACTGCAAGCAATTTGATGCAATGGTAACTTTTTTACAATGAATTTTAAGCTGAAATTTTAACTAGATATAGGTAACATATAAAACAAGATATGGTAAAAAATTCATACTAAAAAACCAAGGGAATTTGGTGTAGAAAATTTAAAATCGAGAGAAAAATTGGCACTAAAACAGTTTATCAAAAAGAAAAACGTCATGGCTTTTGAAATTTATAACCTTTTTTGTAGTTGAAATTAGGACGTGCCTTTTTTTACTGAGTGTTTTCAACATGTTGTCTTTACAAAAAAAATTTCACAAGATTTTGATGTGAAATGAGGTCCAAATAAATTTTCAAAAGTAAGTGTAAATCATACAATTCTGAAAACATAATAGAAACCTAAAGGAATCAAAGAACAATTAACAAAACATCAAGACAACAAGTGGAAATTGATGAAAGAAACTCATTGATGAACTAATAGCAAGTGACGAGACTCAAGAATAGGTAAACACTATACACACCAAAGCAAAGACTCAACAAAACAGAAAAGGACTTTTATCAAACAAGTTATGTGCACTAGAGCAAATGATCAATCACATGGAATACAGCAACAACATATGAATGATTTGGACAAATTTAGGCAATATCTGAAGTAAGAATTAACATACAAGAATTATAAACCTTAAGCAACACATAAACGCACACAAACACCGAGAAACAAGAAGAAACATATATTGAATTAACATAAAACAATAAGAACAAGCATTGTTTGGACAAGTTTGTTTGCAGAAAGTGTTTGATATGTAAATTGATGAAAAAAAATCGTACAAAACTCAATATAAACCAATCAAATGAAAGAAAACACATATTAAAAGGTGAAACATAAAAGAAAACACAAATCGAACCAATTAAAGTGAAGAAAACAACAAAAACAATGCAAAACAATGAAGAACAATGAGGTTGGCAACAAAACTAACTAGAAATTGTTTGATGAATGTTTCAATGATTTTAAACGGTGGAATTGTTGTTTTAATCAGTGGAAATCAATTATAGATCGTGGAAGATGAATACAAACAGTGGAAATCAAGTAAAACTTGAAGAACAAGCAAGAATTAATCGAAAATAGTAAGGTTTTGCACCGGACAACACACAAGTGTTTGATGAATGTGTGAGAGAAAATTAAACGATGGAAAGTTGAAATTAAACAGTGAAAATAGATTGAAAGTGAAGAACAAAGACAATAAATGGTAGGAAAGAAGATATATGGGATAATCAACCAAAATATAAGCAAAAACCTTAAAGAGACAAAACCGGACAAATTTTTTTATATGATTTTACTTAGCTTGGCCGAAGGATCTTGATGTGCTTTGATCCACTTGATGCAATCCAAGCTATTGGTTGATGGAAGAAAAGGAGTTGCAACGGAATGATGTGAAGAGAAGGTGCAAGTATTCGTGAGGTTTGAAGGTGCAATTGAAGGGGAAAAAGGTTTGGCCAACTTTCCCTAGGTTCATTAGGCCTAATAGGCTCACTAGAAAGAGAGATTTGGGAGAAAATGAGTGTTCAAGTTTAGAACTATTCATTCAATATATGCAAATCTGAGTACATAAGGGTGATTTGGAGTATTTATTGATGAAGGCAGCTTGCTCCTTAAGCTACCATATCTTTAGTTAAGTAGACTTAACTATTGTGAGTGTGATGGCTTAAGGAGGTTGTGTAGACTATTCTAAGATGCTTTAGAAACCCTTACTTGTGTGACAAGTTAGGGTTTTTAGATTATCCTGTTTCATCTATAAAATACTCTAAGGAAATCAAAATACAAATTCTATACATGTTTATTCTATTTGGTACAGACAATTCATCTGTCTTTTATTCTTGTGTATGTGGCTTGGATGGTTCTCCGTCATGATGGATAAAATGATGCAGATGAATGAGGTGGGTGTGAATGAAAAATTTGGAAAGAGTGTGGATAAAGGAGATAGGTGTGATCGAAGAAGATGGATGTGAAGAGATTTATACAAAAAAAAAAAAATTGATAGAGAAAATTTTTGAATTAAATGATTTATCCGTTTTAAATGTAGACATTTTGATTAAAAATAATTTACGATTTATATTCATTGTCATGAAAATCCAATGTATTTAATATTATTTAAGTTGACTAAGTTGATTCTAATATTTTTCTAAAAATATTTTTATTATGAAACATACTTAATATTTGTTAATTAAATCCACTCTAATATGTTACTTTTAAAATATATTTAATATTATTAAAGCAGACTAAATTGACTCTAATATGTTTTTAACATATATATAATTACTAAAATATATTTAATATTGTTAAAATTAATTATTTTTTCAAAAATTTTAAGTCAACCTAAATAAACAACTTTAATAAAAATATATTTTTAACATAATTAAAATTTATAATAATTTTACGTTTTAATATTATTAAAAAAAATTGTAAATATATTATATAGTATTAATTAGCTTAGTGATATTTTTTACGTTTTTTTCTTGTATTAATTGTATCCTATAACTAAATACTATAACATTATTAAAGTTGTATTTATATTTACAATTTTAATTTTTTATAATAATAATTATTACATAAATATAATATATAAATAGAACTTAAAATTATTAAGTTGTATTTCTTTATGCAATTTTAATTTGTTATAATAATTATTATTACATAAATATAATAAATAGAACTTGAAATTCCCTTGCATCCATGCTACAAAAATAAATAAATAAAAAATAAAAAGTAAAATAAATCTTTGTTTTTTTTATTAACCAAAGATCAATTTAGTTTAAAATGAAATATTTGAAAGATACTCTCTAAGTATAAAAAGAAAAACTAAATGCAAGGCAGTAAAATTGCTGTACATGTTTCAACCCAACTCACATCCATTCTTTCAAAATATAAGTGAATATGATTGAACTCAAGAAAAAAACAAATGTTAGTAAATATAGTAATAATTGATTTTATTACCTGAATGGTTTTTGCCTCAGTACATTGATAATCCTTTTATATATCAATCAATCTCTTTTATATAAAGCATAGTTTCTTCTGAAAAGTTTGCAGATTACTATTCTTTTCTGTGTTATTTTTCTATATCATATTCAGAAAGAATGCAAAGAATGCCGTCACGACGTAGCCACTATAGCCTGAACAGGGTGAATAATCAACATACCACTGTTGCTCCTGGTGATACTTTCATCCTTCACTCTCAAGTTTTATATTTTCCAATTCGCCCAGGATGGCTAGAGCATCAATTTCCTCCAAGACCAATATCCTCTCAGGATTTCTTTCAAGATGGTCAAAACTTCTTATGCTCAACCTTGTCACATTCACGCTTTGTCATTGATTCTCTTGAAGAAATGTCCCAAAGAATTGTTCATAGTGTTAGACAAATGTTTCAAGTTGGTAGCATTTCTGATTTTCTTTCTTTGGAACCTCAACACCGTGTCATCCCTTTATCGCTGTCAGTTGTAATATTGGATAATGGAATGCATGCAGCGAGGGAAGACTCCAGGCAGACTTTTCAGAGTTCTAGAAGGAATCAGAGGCAGCGTTCTAGAAGGAATCAGAATCAGAGGCAGCCTTCTAGAAGGAATCAGAGACAGAATTCTAGAGTGAATCATATGTCGGAGGAAGCCATAATAAATACCTTTTTGAAGAAATGCACTGTTATGAGAGAAAGTGAAGACTGTTGTATCTGCTTGGAAGAGTTGAATATCAATGCTGAGTGCTACACAATGCCATGCCAGCATGTCTTTCACCTACCTTGTATTCTCACATGGCTCTAAACTAGTAGTGTGTGTCCCTTGTGTCGCTACTCTTTACCAACAACATCTCAAAACTAGCAAGAATGTTACACTTATGTGATGATAAAAAAAAATTAAGTCAGTTCTGTTAAGTTCATGTAATGTTGTTTCACTTGTTCAAATTTTAGTAAGTTGTGTTAAATTCCTGTAATGTTACTTCAGTGGTTCTTAGCTCTTTAGCTCAATGAGTATCTTATTAAGATTACCTAGTACATTCTTGTTTCTTTTTATTCAATTTGGTCCATATTCTAAATTTACAAAAAGAAAATTACAACAGTATTATTCATGTGCACAAATTCTGAAACTTTTAATTCCTACTTTTGTTTGAGTTGTCTACGCTACAAGAAATTTATTCATTTCTTACGTTATTACCTAAGACACACATACACATAAGGTGTAGGTTTAGTACTCTGAAACATAAGATTCCTGTAATATTGAAACTGACACATTGGAGAGCTCAAGAAGAACGTCTGGGCATTAGACAATAAAAGGGGTTCTCATAACTAGGTGTGTGCAGTAGGGTTACATGCATTGGGTTATCATAACTAGGTGTGTGCAGTAGGGTTACATGCATGAAGACGCGTGTGCTGTAGTGTTACATGCATGAAGACGCGTGTGAAATTGGTGCAGTGATATTGTTTTTTCTACTGATTTCATCGAACACTTCGCCTTTTCAGTTTGTTGCATTTGTTGGCATGATTTGAAGGTTTGTCTAAGTTGTTAAACTTTTCTTGAATTCAAATTCGGCTCTCAAATCCATATCATCAAGTCCTTGCAAATATATATAACCCTGGTTTGAAGTACAAGCTGCACAACACATAACTGCTACTGTTTGATTAAAGTTATTTTCATTAAGAAATGATGAAGAGAGTTTGTGTTTTTGTTATGATCAATTAGATTAATATGAGTTGCAAAGTAATCTATGAAATATTTGTGTTTTCTGCTAAAGCATAGATGACTCCACCATCCTAGTGATTTATTGCAAAAATACATCACAGCATTGACATTTATTACTATCATGTGTATGTGTGATGTTATCAGTTTAATGAGTAAAAATTTGGACAAGAAATATTAAAATTAACATGTATTGTTTTCCAGTTTCAATACTCTCTTTTTTTAAAATGTAAATAAAAGAAAACAAAATGATATTTTTTTAATTAAAAGTGAAATCAAATAAATAAAATTAAAGACATTTTCTGTCTTTTAACCTTTCACTGTCAAAACTTTTCAATTCTTGTCAAGTCAGATCCATCATCCCTTTTGTAAATCTGTACTACACAGTGGTGGATCAAGCTGGGAGTACTTTTAGCCAGAAGGAACTTTAGAGGTGCAGCTATAAGTGGTTCCAGCAACAACATTTCCAATCATGTAATAAAATATAAGTTTTATGGGTAAAATTTGATCCACATATTTCAGTGAAATAAAAATTTGGTTCTAACTTTGTTGCTGTCTATCTATGGTCTTGAACTTGTATGTTTACGGTGTTTTTTTATACTAGTTTCTGTTTTTAATTGACAATTAAACATGTAAAACATATGGTTCAAATTTATTACATGATACAGACCAAAAGGAAAATGTATCTTATTAATAATTGAATTTGCCTCCATTCCACAGATATGTAGTGATATTTTTATAGTTTTGACTAACTTTATGTCCTAGGTTTACAATCCTAGGTTCTCCATAAAAAAATCTATTTGTGTCATTTATGTATCAAAAAAAAATGTGACATGTGTGTGTTAAATTGGTGTTATTATTTTTGTTGATATAAAAATTTCCTACTAAATTTTAAAAAATTTAACTTGCACTAGTAAATATTATGTAATTTAGATGATGAAAGTAAATGTTTAAAATTATTTAAAATATAGGAACTATGTAATTAAGAAAAAGGTTTTTCAGAATTGGTAAGCTTTTACCTTTAATTAAAGAAGTTAAAGAAAAATAAATTTGTTGAGGTATGTACATAATATTAAGAGCCTCAAGTATATTGTACATAGAAAATAACAATGATCATAGAAGTGAAGAAGATAATAAAGACAAATTTAATAATAATGATCATAATGTCTAAGAACATATTTGCACACAAGTGATGAACATAAAGAAGATCAAAAAAACAAACTAAAAGATGAACCTGAGATACTCCCTCTCATAAATAAACTTTTGTTTACTTCCTTTTAAGTGTTATCTCTGAAAATTAATGTTCACTCTATTACATTTCATTTAATTCATCAATAGCCTTGTTATTGTTATTATTTAAAAAAAAATCAAAATGCATTCAATTAATATTATTAGTCCAATTTATTAATAACTTTATATAGAAAACATTTGAAAATAAAAATAGATGCTTAACGAATAAAAAAAATATATAACCTAACAAAATTAAGAGAAAATAATTTAAATTATAGTTTAACGCCCCCTCTCAAAATGATTTTTTGAAAAAATAATTAATAAGCAAAAACTTGTGTTATCTTGATTTTAAAGCTAACATAGAATATATAATAAAAGAATTATGAAATTTAATTTCATCTAATTGAAATCTGCATTTGAAATCAAATCAATATCTAATTGGAATCTTCATTTAATTTGAAATCAGGTTATTCATCTAGTGGAAATCTTTATTTAGTTGTTTGAAATTAACATGACTGATGACTGGTCTTCGAGACAAAATTTTATTTTTGACTCTCGTATAAATAATAAAACATTTAAGAAGGTCAACTACTTTTTTATACACCCAATGCAATAAATTAATTAATGCAAAATAAATAAATAAATAAAAATATAATATTTTATTTTAATAATGATGATTATTATCAAGAAAGTTATCCATAATGAAAACTTATATGTTAAAATATTTATCTAATAATAATATTAAATTAGATATAAATTAAATTATTGAATAAAAAATTATTATAAATAGTTGTGGTAGGAGTTGTGAAAGTATCGCTTCTCTTTCTGCTTCTCTTTCTTCTTCTCTTTCTGTATATCATTGTTTGGTTCATTCTCCCTAACATATTCACAATGTCGTCGACACTGCATCACTATTACAGTGTGACTAGGGTGAATGAAGAAGACACCACAGTTGTGCCTGGTAATTCTTTCAACTTCGAAATCAAAGTAATGTATCACTCAGCCGATACATTCCCAGATGGGTTACAACATCAACTTTTACCAGCATCAATACTCTCCCAAGATTTCTTTCAAGAGGGTTCAATCTTCTTACAGACAGTGTTGACACTTTCACCCTTCGCCGTTGGATGTCCTGAGGAAATAGCAGAAGGGATTGTTTCTAATGTTCAAGCCATGTTCAGTGTTAACAGCGCTTCTGAATTTCTTGCTTTGGAATCATCCCAGGAATCTCCACAGCGAGTCATCCCTTTAACAGTGGCAATTATAATCTTGAATTATGGAGACCAGGCAGCTAGTGAAGAGTACATGGAGACTTCTAGAAGGAATCAGAGGGTCATTTATAGAAGGAGTCCAAGGCTGAGTGCTAGAGCGAGGCAGCAGCAGAGTTCTAGAGTGACTCAGCAGAGTTCTAGAGTGACTCAGCAGAGTTCTAGAGTGACTCAGCAGAGTTCTAGAGTGACTCAGCAGAGTTCTAGGGTGAGTCAGAGGCCGAGTTCTAGAGTGAATCAGAGGCAGAATTCTGCTGTGACTCATACTTCCGAGGAAGAAGCCATAATAAATACATTTTTGAAGAAATGTACTGTTATAAGAGGACGTGAAGATTGTTGTATCTGCTTGGAAGCTTTGAGTAACAATGCTGAGTGCTACACAATGCCATGCGAACACGCCTTTCATCTTCCATGTATTCTCACATGGCTCAAAACTAGTCATATGTGTCCCTTGTGTCGCTTCTCTGTGTCAACAGCAGGTGAAAATTTGGCAACAGAAGGTGAAAACTTGCCAGCAGCAGCTGAAAACTTGCCAACAACAGCTGCAGAAAACTAGCTTAAAACCAGCAAGAAGTTAAATAATTGAAAATTTTTATTCAGTTCTTTTCAATTCATGTAATATTGCTTCAGTGATTTTCTCACTGTATGAGTCTGTTAAGGTTATCTAATATTTTCTTGTTATTCAATTAAGCTGGTTATTTTGGTTCATATGGGTTTCTCTAATTTTCAAAAGTATTATTTGTGTTATTTTTTTTTATCGAGGTTCGTAAGAATTTTGCTTAAGACACACAAAGTGTCCCCTTTAGTATCTTAAACAAAGATTCCTGGGTAATGCATGTTCTGTAGGAATCATTTGTGAAAAGAGGATGAAGAGAGGGTTATAGTGTGAGGTGGGGGAGTGATTATAGTGTTGGCCTCACGAGATGCTGTTTTAGTGAGATTCAAGTATTGAGAGAAGTGGCCAATGAGGGTAAAGCGAGGGGAAACTGACACACATTGTAGGGCGTTGGTTAGGGTTAAGAAGCTACATGTGAGTGTTGGGAAGTGAAAATGGTTTTATCGTAATGAGGTGAGGTAACCACGCATGCGCGGTAGGGTTACATGCATGAAGACACGCGGCTGTTGAACTACATGCAAGAAGACGTGTGCACTGTAGTATTACATGCATAAAGACGCGTGTGTGGTGATACTGTTTTTCTTTCTTGGTTGCATCGAAGACTTCCCTGTTCAACTGTTTTTTTCCCGGCGTCGTATCCAACACTTCGCAAGTTGGTCCCTTGCTTCGTATCCAACGCTACGCAAGTTGGTTTCATTTATTGGAATAATGACGTTGATTTGTCAAAACTTCTCTCCAACCCGAATTCATTTTATCAAGTACGCGTGAAGTATAACCCTAAGTTTAATGCTAACTACTGTTTGATGAAAGTTGTTTATGAAAAGGTTTTAATTAGATTAACTGCTTTTATTAGTTAAATACTTTGAAAGTAATCTCTGAAATATTAAAGTTTTCTTGTTCAAGCTTGTTCAATGAAATACATAGTGTTAAGTTAATGTGTTTTATTTTTCAGTGTGTGTGGAAATAACATTTTTTCTTAGTGATTTATTGTAAACAAACATTTATTACTTACTCTATCATAAGTATATGATGTTAGTACTTGATGATAATGGATAACCATAATGGTACTTATGAGTCTAAATATTGTACCTATCCCATGTTGATTTGGTTTCAGTTTATTTTATCTTTTTATTAAGAAATGACATTCTTGAAATTAAAATTGAAATAGGAAAAATATTTCTAACATTTTAATCTTTTAGTGGTAAAACTTTCCAACTTCTATATTCATAAACCCTTTTAGATAGTGGGGGAGCAAGCCGGAAAGAAAAGTAGCATCAACAACATTTTCTTGAGTAAATTTTCATGGACATAATTTATAGTGAGATAAAAGTTTGGTTCTAGTATTTTTTTTTTTTTTAAACTTTATAACCTTTGTTTCTATCTCTCATTTTTTTTACTCTAGCTAATAAATAAGGAATAATCAAATCATCCTAGAAGAAAGTTCACAGTTCACTCTCCTGCTACATTGGGGAAGAAATACAACTATTTATATGTATGATCTGTTGACAAGGAAAATTAATGACATTACATTTTTCCACCAATCCAACTATCACAATAAATTTTCGTTAAACTTTCTAAGATCCACTTGTGCTTAAATTTCATTCTTGGAAATGCTAATTGAGCTGGGAAAAGCTCATTACATAAGAACGATCCATTAATAAAAATAATATTTGAAAAAAATAACCTATACATTTTATAGTAATCAACAAGGAGAGCACAATGTCAGTGGGAATAGTTGTAGAGTTTGATGAACTTATCTGATTTCCAGCTCTAAGAAGAAAGAAAGAAAAGAAAAAAAAATGTAGAGTTCAATGTGTCATTCATATCAGTCAACTCACTAAATATTGAATTGTAACTGAAAATATATATTCTAAAGTGTGCAGTGGAAATTTAAATTGTTTCATTAGTAACATATACAATATTTTGGGCCTAATGTTGTATGTTAAAAAAAGAAATTCAGATTTCAGAAAATGGTTTAAAAATATGACAATTTGATTTGTTTGTCTCTTTAAGAACTATATATTATTATCACATAAACAATATTATCCAGCCGGTGTATTGAATGTTTTTGTGGTGGTTGGTCTTTGTATAAGGGTTAGGATACTTCTAAAGTATCTTTTAATTCAATTTTATTCTTTACTTTTAAAAAAAAAACATAAACAATATTATAAAGAAATCATACTATACATATATATAAAAGAAATTTTAGAATATCTAAACCACAATTCTTACATAGAGTGTAAGAGAAAAGAAACCATAAAATAACCCTATACAACATATTACTTATTATTAAAATCAATAAAAATCATATATATGTATAATATTAATTTTTATCTATTTTACTATAGTAAATACATGATAATTTTATATAACGAATCACTTTATCCAAATTAGATTGAAGTAAATAGATGAAATTTACAATTATAGAGATTAAAGTAAACATATTAAAGTCATAAAGATAAGTAATTGAGTTTTTAATGTAATTTCTAAAATTTAACCATTCATCTTTAGCAAATTAGCTTTTCAAATGAAATTGTTTTATGGTTATAATATGATGGAAGAGTGTCTTCATCCGTTGAGATTTATTTGATAGATTGGCGGAAGTTTCATGGATTGTAGCGGACAAGAAGTTCACTTAGAGCTTGTGGATTCCTTGAAGGTGAAGGATAGGTATGGAGAGTGATATGTGAGACCTAATCACTTGGTTTAGTGGAAAATTGAAGACCAAACGTCTATCTTAGGGAGGGTAGGAGACAAGAGTGTAATTGGTACAAATTTGGCAGCAATTTACTCATTGATTAATCTTACAAAATGAGAGCCAAACACCTCAATTTATAGGAGAGAGGGCTGAACATTTTGGAGCCAAAATTTTAAAATTCAAAATAAAACTCTCCAATGAAAAGGTGTCATGTGGAGTCATGATTTCCATGCTTAGCTCACACCTTCCATGCTAAATCTTTTCCACTCCTATGTTGCCATGTGGACGTCCATGTGCTCCATGCCAAGGTATTTTTGTTCTCCAATATACCCTAGACGTTTTAGGGTTACATTGGGCTCAAAGAAGCCCAATTGTTACCCTAACTAGTCATTTTTAACCCTAACTAGTCATATTTTACTATTGGCTCAAATACAAGCCCAAAAACCTATACTGTTTGGCCCAAATATTTAGTCCAATTATTTTATGCTACTAGGCCTAATACATGACCCATAAAATCCTAATCAACTTTATACAATTTATTTAAGCTAAAGCTTGGCCCAAAAATAATGTTGACAAGTCAACAAAAAGCTCAGTTTCTTGTGTTCTTCTCATAAAAGCTCTAGTTTATGTTTTGATGACTTAGAGAACTTCTTGGATATGTTTGTACATTCCTTCACCCTAGAGTTGTCCTCTTGATTGGGCCTACAAAAATAAGCAAAAGCTCAATTTAGACCCATATGTGCAATTAAATCAATAAACAACCTCTAGGTCTTCATCCTCCTTATTGTATGATTGTGTGAGACTGGACGGTTTCCATCATAATCCCAATTTTTATTTTTTACTTCCAACTTTTCATTTTATTCATGCCATCATAATATATGAACAAAAAAAAGAAGTTATGTATGTATAGGCACATGGTAGTTCACTAAAATTTCAATCACTATAAGTTATATGCAGGGCATATTCAACAACAACAACAAAAATCATGTGCATTACTTGCTTGTACTATTTCACTTCTAGCAAAGTAGTGATATTTATTGTCTTCTAACATAATCATGGATATATACATTTTTCAAGTAAATGCAAAGGAAGTTAAGCCACTCCTCTATATTGAGGCAGTGAGTATATAGTTTTAGTCGAGAGTTTCATAGGATTTTTTTTATCAATAATAAACAATAAAATTATATAGTAAACTTATAATAGAATAACCCATATATAAATAGCACCAAGATTTGAGTTACATATTGTTCCATCATGTCCTGTCTGATCAAAAGAAAACATCTCTCCCATTTCTAACATCCCAATTCAAATGATCTTCAAACTTTCCAACCCAATCCTCAGACTTTCCGTATGTATTGCACCAGAGGCCAAGTCCCTTAAGTGACCAAAGAACTTTAACCACTACACCAAACAAGTTCTTTTGTCATAATATGATTTTTATTATACTTATTATTATTTATATTAATACTAATATCATTTATACTATTAATATTATTCATTTTTTTTATCAGCAATAAAAAAATATATAAATATTATTAATATTATTAATATCATTTATATTATTAATATCATTAATATTAATAATGTTGTTATTATTAATATTATAAATATTAATAATTTTTTTTATTATTATAATATAAATATTAATAATATTTTTATTATTAATATTATAAATATTAATAATGTTGTTATTATTAATATTATAAATATTAATAATATTTTTATTATTAATATTAATAAAAATATTAATCAATATTATCATTAATATCAATATTATTATTATTAAAAATATTATGTATGTAATATTTTATATACAAATACAATATGTATGTAATTATTCTCGCTTCATACGTTTCATGCAACACCTAATTTATTTTTAGTTTTTTAATGGGCTGCAACACATATGGTCCAATTAGAAAAAATGTGTTATAATTCTAATCGGATATAGATAGAGACAATCAATATGAAATATTATTATTTATACTATTGTTTATATTGTTTATATTTTTTATTTATTTTTTATTTTTTTAATAATTTTAATATTATAAAATTTTCTTTAATTAAATTAAAAAAATAATTAAACTCAAATTACTTTTCTAATTTAATTCTAACAACGTAATAAATCTTAAAATTATTTCAATTCCCTATAACCTTCTTTTATATTTTTATTTTTAAATTTTTTTATTTTAGTTTGTTCATTGCTTTTAATTTTCATCAAGAACTTTACGAATCCAAATCCATATTAAAAATCTGTATGTAACACCCACTTTACATATGGATTTGGACCCGTATGTAAAAATCGGTATGTAATGCTCACTTTACATACGGATTTGTATGTAAAAATCGGTATGTAACACTTACTTTACATACGAATCTGGATCCGTATGTAATGTTCACTTTACATATGGATCTGGATCCGTATGTAACGCTCACTTTACATACGAATCCAATTCCTTGTAAAAATTCGTATGTAATGCTCACTTTATATACGAATCTGGATCTATATGTAAAAATCTGTATGTAACGCTCACTTTACATGCGGATTTAAATCCATATGTAAAAATTTGTATGTAATACTCACTTTACATACGAATTTGAATCTGTATGTAATAATCGGTATGTAAATAACAAATTTCTTGTAGTGAAACCATGTTATTATTAGTCCTTTTCTCCTTCAGGCCTCTCCATCCTCCATACTTAGATTGAATGACCTCCATCCACAACCCCCTTGTCCGAATTCAGACGGCAAGTCCATTTACCCAACAAGACCAAATTAAATTGCCTAATATTATTAATACCGAGTTCACCCGCTTCCCTGGATTTACAAACCTTATCCCAAGCAATCTTCCGCCCTTCTGACCCTGAACCCCACAAAAAATTCCTCTGCAAGCACACAATCTTCTTCAACATAGTAGACGGTAACTTCAATAGAGAAAGATAAAACAAAGGTATTGACGATAAAATGGACTTAATCAAACATATTCTCCCAGCCATCGATATGTATCTACCCTTCCACATACCCAGTCTGTTCTTTATTCTGTTGAGCACTTCATCTCAAAACTCACCCCTCTTATGACACCCCCTACTGGCATCCCCAAGTACTTAAAAGTAATTCTTATCACCTCACAATTTAGAATTGTCGCTAAGCGGAGAATCTCCATCTGATCCACCCCAACTCCTCAAAGTCTACTCTTGAAGAAATTCACCTTAAGACCATATGCCAACTAAAAATAGTTCAAAATAACCTTTATGTTAAATAAATTTTTAATATTTGCTTTACAAAAAAACAAAGTGTCGTCAACATACTGGAGCATATTTACCTTTACCAACTTTTTCCCAATCTCCAAGCTCTCAACCAAGTCTTTCTCAACCGTAGTCCTATACATCCCAGCTAGACCTTCAGTCGCTATAAGAAACAAGAACGAGGTCACCTTGTCTCAACCCGTTCTTCGGAATATATTCCTTAGTAGGAATCGCGTTTACAAGAATTGACATCGATGCTCATTCCAAACAAGCTTTAATCCAAGCAATCCACTTTTCATAGAAATCGAGCATGCCTAACATATAATAAATAAAATCCCATCTCATAGAGTCATAAGCCTTCTCATAATCCACCTTGAAAAACACATAACTTTTCTTCTTCCTCTTCGTCTCTTCTAAACTTCATTGGCTACAAGAATGCTATCCAAAAGTCCATTTCCTTCAAGAAAAGCAGATTGCCTAACGCCGATGACTTTACTAATCACATGTTTCATTCTGATAACCAAATCTTCGAAACGATTTTATACACACACCCTACCAGTGATATAGGTCTATCACTAAGTTGTTGCAGATTGTTAGTCTTAGGAATAAAAAAGATAAAAGAAGCATTTGATCCCCTAGGCCACTTGGTGTTAACCATAAAATCATTTACCACCAAGACGAAATCTTCCTAAAGGCAAACCCAACAGAACTTAATGAAACTGAAATTGAATCCATCAGGACTAAGACTCTTTGAACTTTCACAACTCCAAACAACATTCTTAACTTCCTTTTCAGAGACAACTCCAACCAACAACTCGTTATCTTCGTCGGATATAGAGTTGAACCGAACATTGTCCAACCTAACCATGGGTTCAGACTCCCCAACAAATCTAGGTTCGAAAAATTCTCTAACCTTGGTCTTTACCACCTCCTTGTCATTGCACCACTGACCGTTCACTACCCCATTGATCCCGTTTCTCAATCTCCTCCACTTCACAGATGAATGGAAAAATTTGGTATTTAAATCTCCTTGTTTCAACCACTTTAGTCTTGCTTTTTGATGCAAGACGCTTCTTGTATGAATAAGTTTCGACTTTGTTCAGCCAGCAAAAGTCTCCTTTCCTCCCTCCCAAACTCATGTAAATCGCTTTCATCATCTCTTGCATCTAGCTCTTGAATTTTCTTTTGTAATAAATCCTTTTCTTGATTGACGTTCCCGAAAACCTCTCTATTCCACTTCTTCAAATCTAATTTTAACTTTTTCAAATTTTCTTTTAATACAAACATCCCTTCGCCAAACACCTCATAATTGTGCCATTTGCTGCAAACGAAATCTAAAACCTTCCATCTCTTTGCCACACATCCAAACTCCTTAAAGGTTTTGGACCCCAATCCACCGACGAAACTTTAAGCACTAAAGCACAATGATCAAAGACTGATCTCGTGAGAACGAATTGTTTACTATTTGGCCAAACTTCCACCCATTCTCTGGAAACAAGAATCCTGTCAATTCTGCTCTTAATTGTCTCATTCGCCGTGTACCAAGTGAACTTTATTCCGATCATTGGAATATCGAACAACTCGGAGTTTTCCATGAAACTATTAAACCCCCTAGTCTCTCTACTACAATTTGATACTGAAACAACGCTTTTTTTCTCCTCTTTCCTTCTGATTGAATTAAAGTCCCCAACAACACACCACACCCTATTTTGTTGAATCTTCCTGAATTCACTAATTTCATCCCAAACTTCCTTTCTTTCTTTTAACGAGCCAGAACCGTAAACATTCACTGTCATAATTTAGCTCGTCATATTGAAATTACTTCTCCACATAGTAATAATTCCTCCTACATTATTAACTGCACCGTCCTCCACCTAGACAATTTCATTTGAACTCCAAAAATAATAACAACTTTTCTTACTAAAACTCTGAGCACTTTGTCTCTTGTCTCTTGTAGCAGACCATTCCAACCTCCTCCTTCCTAATCAAATCTCTTAAGTATGTTCGTCTCACGCTTTCTCCTACCCCTTTTTGTTAATACTAATTAGACTCCTCATCAGCGATTCTCCGTCTAGATAATAACTGCAAATCCTGTTTATGACGACCTCTTCTTCTCCTAACAATGTAGCTTCATGGTATTCATCTTTTAACCAAAGCATTCTACTATAGTGTTTAACATCACTGTCTTAGATAATAATTTATGAACTTAATCCCCTTAACGAATCTGACGATAACCTTTCATCCAAAACTAGCCATCATCCTCCCTATTGGATAGCTTGTAAAAAGTGACTTCGTCTCGCTTGCCTTAGCCCAACATTGGTGTCGAAAACCGTTGCCTCTCCACTCGGTGCAAACCCCACCATATTCATCCTCTCCGCAGCACTTGGTATCTCACCGTCTATCTCGCATCCAACAGTCCCATTGCTTGCGTCGTTAATCCACCGCACCTCACCCTCTTCCTTATTAACCTGCACTGCCGCCACCGCCGCCCACCACGCTCGCCATTTCTGAGCCAGCATCATCCGCCACGACGCGAGTTTCTGTTCCTGCGCCGGCGTCGTTCGTCACGACACGCGTCTCTGCTCCCGCACCGGCGCCGTCCGCCGCGTCGCACTTTCCCTGCACTGCCCCTTCTCTCGTGTCAGCGCCGTCCGTTGCACGCATCCCCGCTTTGCCTGCCTCCGCAGCGAGTTTCGTCGTCCTCAGAGTCACGCCTTCGTCGGATCTCCAAAATTCTCGTCCATTCTGTTGCGAGCCTCTGTCGGCGTCACAGAGTGTCCCGCGCCAGAGACGGTATTCGTGATCTCCTTCTCTGGCACGCCAGCTTGCTCTCCTCCTTCTTCTCCGTCGTGCCCAGCACTAGCTCCGCCACCGCCTCCCACCTTGTTCATGGTCAGGGTTCATGTGGCTAGCTTTCTTTTTCAGACTTCACTTCTCTCCGCCATTGAGGGATGTCTTCTTTTATGAACCTGGCACAAACCTCCCGCTTTATAGCCTACACCAAAAGCAACTTGCAAAACATCTTGTTTTATAACATTAGAGTACATACAACATGACAAAAGACATAGCCCTTATGTTTAACATCTTGTTGTATTAAAACCTAGAGTTGCAGAGTTAACACTGTTTACTCGAATCCAACATGCGGTTTACCAAAACTCTACCCAGTTTACTCATATTAAAGGCTTGCCCTTTAACTTTTAATCCTCCCTTCCTCTTTTTCCCTAACCTTTTAGATTTCTCTCAACACCAATCAGACTCAGACACTAAAATAAATATGTGAACTTGACTTTTGAGTACTTGTTTGTTACCAAGACCATATTCTTAGCTGTGCTATAACAAAAATTTCCTCTACATCTATATTTTTCTCCCTATAAAGGATATTGTTCCTATGTTTCCATATAGTTCATCCTATGACTACCCAAATACATTTCTACACACTATTACAGTTGTCACTGATCTCTACCAACTGAAATTGCAAAAAGTATTCCTTAACTTTACAATAATGTTTTGTTTTGTTGACACTCTTTATTCTCTTACACACTCTTCACACTGAAAACGTGGCCACTGTTGGTGATGTGGCAAGGATGATGAGGTGGCAAGGACAATTTTGTAACTGCTAGGTAACATTTGAAAAATTGGGGAAAGTGGAATTGTGAGGGGAAAGGCGTGTTATCGACGAGCGTTTTGAGAGACAGAGAGGGAGAGAAACTTAGGGTTTGAAAACGGTGTGAGAAGATGAAATTTTTTAACGCGGAGGGAGAATCAGACGGTTGTAGACAGTGGCAATGTTAGAATCGAGTGGTTGTTGGTGGGATATGATGTTAGAATCGAATCGAGGCATGTTCGTGGGAGGGTAAGCAGAGGTTATAAGAAAAATGACAATTATTGTAGTTGTATATACTACTTCCTTTTCCTTATCATAAATTTAGAAATAAATATATAATAAATAATAAATAATAAATTTATAATTAAATGATATAAAAAATATTAAAATAATAATATTGGAAGTTGTAATATGATTAAATAAAAATTTGAGGTTGTAAATATATCATTATCTTTTTCAAATGAATTCTCTTTATTTTTCTGATTTACATTTGTTTTGGTAAAATACTTGTAAATTTTTCTTGGTGCGATGTTTGTATATCCTTAACTTGTAATTTTCCATAAAGATAATCAGAAACACCATCTCTTTTACTTGTGAAGCTCTTGGTAAGCTATGCATGGAAGAAGTTATGAGGAAAATGACAAGTTAGAGTGAGATAGTACTAGTTAGTAAAAATCACAACGACAACAAATTATTTCAAACATAATTTTTTGAGTGTGGGCTATGATTGTGTTAGTATGACAAAAGTGGTCTTTATTAGCGACAATTTCTTGCAATGAGAAGGAAGATTAAACAGTGAAGTCAAAATTGGGCGTTGCTTTTTGGATGCTTTGGTTTTTCTGGAGGTTTTCTTTAATTAAATCCATGGTTTAAAAAGAAGCAAAAGAAACAATAATTCTCTCTGTGTGTATAAGTTGTCCCATTTTTCGGTGGGTTTAGCATTTGATTGCCAAGATAACAAGATGGGTGAAAAGTGAGGTGGATACATTTTCTCATTACTCCAAACATGATTACATTTTTTTTCCTGTTAGTGCGTCAAATACAATTATTCCACATTTGTCTTTTGGAATTTTGCTAATGATATCATATAAATGCGTTTTTTCATGATCTAAGGTACTAGTTTTAGTGTTACTTGATACCTTTTACACTAATCATGATTTATAATGGTATAATGGGAGTTTCTAAGTTAATCTGCTTCAGCTCTTTTGCATTTAAGGGATTTAACTATTCATTTTGATTATGTTCTCTATTAGACCCTAGAATGTAACTACCAATCATGTAATTTTGGAATTGAATATGTACCAAAATTTCATAATGACGTGTTTTAGAAATGAAATCAAACTAATATGATGATTATGATACCCTCTTGATTAATCTAATTTTTAGTGTTTTTTAATTTGATTGTATAAATTACGTGTTATTAAAGGAATAGACAATTATAAGTAATTGTGGAAATGTTGTATACAGTACTTAAATAAATTGGTAGTTTATTAAATTACCTGAGGTATCTTATTTACTGCATCTTTTGTTATCTCGGCTCATTTTTTTCCCATTTTGCATTACTTCATCTTCTAGATTTTCTACTACTTTGCCGAAATGAAGTTCTCTATGCATCTTCTTTTCATTCGACTGAGTTTTATTTATTTATTTGGGTTTAATTCTGAAATTGGAAAACAATTGTTTGTGGCAACAGAAATTGTACCATGAATTATGCTTGGGTGGTTTCTGTAACTTTTAATCTGAACAGAACAATGATAGATAAATTATATTTTTTCCAGCTAATTTTAGTGAAGCAAAGGGAAAAAATAACATAATCTAACATTACTCGTTTTGTATAATTAAGTGACCTCATAAATTGAATTAGCAGAAGAATTCCTCCAACTTCAACCATTGATTTATTTCATCACTTGATCATTCATCCAATGTCACAGAAAAATTTTGAAAAAAATAAAATGTATAACCACATAAATAAGTTTTATACACTATTAACTACATATAAACAACTCATTGAACAGCAAGCACGACGAGATATGATTAAACAAAAATCCATGCACCTGGTCTTAGTGTCTTGGGTACGTCATCAAAATAGCAAGTTTACTTCTTACTTTAGTTACAGAGATTAGTATCTCATTTAAATTATTATAAAAAAAAACTATATTAGAAAAAATGGATTGGTGGAAGAGTCGTTCAGTCATCTGTTTTCCGTCTGTGACTTCGCTTGATGTGTTTGGTGTCTTTGTTTTAAGTGGCTAGGCGTGTCCTTCGTTATTCATAAGGATCCTTTGACAAACTTTCTACAGTTCAGGTTAAGTCAGGCTTCAGATTCGGTTAATGACGTTTGGGGTTCAATTTGGGTTGGAGTTGTGAGTGGTATTTGGAATCATAGGAACTGCGTGTCCTTCGATAGGGGGGTGATAGATGCGCTCGAAGTATTCCCCTTAGTACAGGTAAAGGTTTGGTCGTGGATTTACGCAAAGTCCCATTGTGCTTCCTTCGGATACTCTAATTGGGTTTTGAACCCAGTGAATTGTTTGAGGATGGTAATTTAATGTTTTCCTGTAGTTAGTTTGGTTATTCCTTAGATAATCATGTAGGTGTTTCGTGGTAGGAGTATATAAGGTGTTTTGCTCTTTATGTATAAGGGTAGAACCACCCTTGAAGTGATTCCCATTTATTTATTTTTTATTGTTGATAAAAAAAAAACAGATTAGTATACCATGGTTTAAATTTTAAAATTAATAATAAGATCTTATATTATTATATAAGACCATCTGAATTTTAACTATAAAATATAATACTTAACAGTAAATATTCACAATTTAGAAATAATCTACTCATTCCATGTTGGAAATCAGAGCTTGAGCTCGGTGAACCATAACAATCCCATCTCCAATGACTTCACGTGATTAGAAAAAGTAAGTCAAATTAACATGCAAAAAAAGTATCCTTATAGTTATAAGGTATACAGGTAGATGCATACATGGTGTAAAATGAGATGATTCATTAAAATATCATGAACACTTACTACAAAAAATCATGAGATAGAAACTAATTTTAGAGACACTCACTACAAAAAGAATAATGAAATAGAAACTAATTTTAGAAACAAAAAATAATTAGCTGTTATAGTGACTAAATTAAAGACCATTTTAGAAACTTAAAAAAAAATTGGTTTCTAAATTAGTTTCTATTATTGTTAACTAGTTTCTAAATTGGTATCTAATTAGCAACCAAAGTTTTAACTACCAATTATTTAGATTCTAAATTTGGTAGCAAAAATCTTGGTTGCTAATTAAATACCAATTTAGAAATATCCACATTCAATCCAACTAACTTGGATTTATGGAACTTGATTTTCAGCCCAGAAGCAATCTCATAACACTTAAGAATTGCTTTGATTGTGTGCACATTGTGAATAGAATCTTCACATAGAAAAAGGTTGTCATCCGCAAATTGTAGAACACAAATCTCAACCGCTTTTCTTCCTACCTTCACCCATTTTAGCAAGTTCACCTTGGTTGCTTGCCTTACTAATCCAGCCAACCCTTCAGCTACTATGACGAAAAGGAAAGGAGCTAAAGGGTCTCCCTACCTAAGTCCTCTTGAAGGTTTAAATTCTGTCGTGAGACTTCCATTAACCAAAACAGAAACCGTTGCCGACTCCAAGCATCCTTTTATCCACATGATCCACCTGTGATGGAACCCCAGTCTACGTATCATATAGTATAAGAATTCCCACCTTACTGAGTCGTACGCCTTCTCGTAATCCACCTTCAGACACAAACCACTCTTCCCATACCTCCGTAACTCCTCAACTACCTCATTGGCCACCAGAACACTATCAAGCATTCCTCTATCTTTTAGAAAAGCTGATTGACTGGTATCAATAACCTTTGAGATGACATTCCTAATCCGCCCAGATAACACCTTTGTTATAATTTTATAAAAATTACCTACAAGAGATATGGGTCGATATTGATCAAGGTTTACCGGATCTCTTACTTTAGGTACTAAGGTTATAAAAGACGCATTACAACCCTTCGGGATGCTTCCTGTGTTCTGAAACCATCTCACAGCCTCAACTATATCCTGCTTAAGAGTGCCCCAACTATTTTTTATGAAAGTAAAGTTGAATCCATCCGGGTTTGGACTTTTTGATCCTTCACACTGCCAAACCGCTTCCTTTATTTCCTCCCCCGTAAAACTAGTGATCATATTAGAGCTAGCCTCCGTTGATAGAGATTTAAAATCCACCTGATCCAACCTAACCCCAAAATCATATGTCGCCTTAAATCTATCTTCGAACATCTTTTTGGCTTCCTTGCGTACAACTTCAGGATCCTCACACCATTGATTTCCTACCATAACGCCCTCAACCTCATTTCTAAGCCTTCTCCATCTAAGGATAGAGTGGAAATATTTAGTATTGGAGTCCCCGAACTTAAACCATTTCACTCTAGCCTTTTGTCTACAAAGAGATTCGCTCTTTTTATCGATCATCCTCAACTGACTGACAAGCTCATACCTTCTCAACTTTGCTGGTTCCTCAAGATCATTATTGGCGTCACAACAATCAAGTTCCTCTATTTCCTTAAGAATCCTTGTCTTATTCGTTTCCAGGCACCCAAACACCTCCTTATTCCACACTCTAAGATCGACCTTCAGAATCTTTAACTTATCTTTAAGGTTGGACACGCTGTTTCCATGTACCCGGTACTTACTCCATTTATTCTGCACTAACTCCTTGAACCCAGACTCTGTATACCATGCATCAATGGTTCTGAATGGTTTTGGGCTCCAATCCTTAAGAAGAGACTTGACCACTATCGCACAATGGTCTGATACCATTCTAGGTTGAATATATTGTTTACATAAGGGCCAAAATTGGATCCATTCACCGTTGGATCCACAATGACCAAAACCCAAAAGTATCGACTCATAAAACTAATTTGCTCTTAAACCATATTATGTTGGGGGTGGGTACCTTTTGAGAGGAATCCTGCTAAGGCAGATCGCTGTTTCGGTTTGGCATTAGAAGGTAGCAATTTTGGTAGCTCAAAAATGGATTGTGTGGTAGGCGTTGAACCATATTCCATGAGGCGTTGCACATGCCTCTGCTGCTGGGACTGTTGAGTAGCAGGAATTGGCATTATGGAAAACCTTTGGCCATAACAGGAGATCTTCGAGGGACTACTTTCTAGTGTGGTGAGTATGGCAGGTAAGGTCAAGCACGTTGGGCTTTTAACATTGTGAAATCCTTTAGCAGCATTAGGCAGTGAGTTTCATGCTGCGGGGTTGAGAAAGTGTTTTTGGGTCTAGTTTTATGTTGTTTATTTACGCTGCTGTCAAGGTTTTATTTTGGGTGGGAGCATAGTTTGGTTAGATGTGGTAATAGGACCGTTACAAGATACTATAATAAGTAATGTTTATGTTTATGTGTTCTAGTCATTTTTTTTGGAATTGTATAAGGGTTGGAATACCTTAAAGTGTTCATTTTATTTTATTTTTTAATTCTTTGTTGAAAAAAAAATGTTGGAGGTGGATGGGAATTGACAACAGTAAACCATAGTATGTCATGTTACCAATGGGTAGGGGTATAAATAATACAGAAAAGTACCCCATATTGTTGCGTAATGCGAAGAGCACCAATGTCCTGAGTCCTCTAAAAAAAAATAATGTGAAAACTGGAGCATAGTCTATAATAACCTATGAATTATTCCATAAAACCTAATTTCATTCAATAAAAAATTTAATTCTTCAAAATCATTAATCAGAAACCATGATAGGAACAAGAAACCTGCCTTAACTAAAAATATGAATCTATTTTATTTTCTAGAACAAAAATATAACGGTTAAATTACTTGTGGCTTTCACAAATGTCAATTGAGTTTGTCAAACAGGTATCCAAAATCAACTACTGTTCAAGATGTCTCTGTTCTGAATTGGAAACACACGAATATAAGCTAAAACAACTGCATGAAACCCTGACTAGCTTCATAATAGAAATTTCCCTCTTGATCTGAATTAATAGTAAATAATAAATAAGTACAAATAAAAAGTAGGAACCATAGAATTCATAATTCACAAATATAGGTATTACATTTAAACCTCATTACCAACATTATACTAAAAATCCTCTACGGAAGAAACCCAGGTCAAAACTTCTTAAATTCACACTCACTCACAGAACTGTAATCCAATCAAAGTACTAGCACCACTCCATTAATTAATATTCATAGTTCATCTTAATAATATTAAGATAGTAAGGCTTAAATCAACTTTTGACGATGACTATTGTGAAATTTTGGTCCTTACAAAAGTTTATTAACACATTTAACCGTTTAACTTCTAAGTTTTTAAAATTAAGCAATTTTAGTTCAAACTGTACCAGCTTAATAAAATAACATGCAATGTAATTCTTATTACCTTATCTGAAATGGTTCTTGCGATGCAACAAAGAATGCACATCTCAATGGAAGAATTTAGTATTTCAGCATCTATTATCGACAATCCACCATTGATCATTAGAGAAAAAAATTGATGCAATTTTGCGTTGCCTAGGATGGAAACAACAAAGGCTCACTTTTGGCAATGTTAGTTTCACATTAATTGATGCAATTAAAATAATAATTTTATTTATGAATTATGGTAAGAATTTTCATTCGAGATAATTGCTTAGAAAATAACACGGCATCACTCCATGTCACCAGACAGAGAGTCATTACATTCTAATCTTGATTGCTGATAAAAAAAAAATACATTCTAATCTCAAAAAAACTTAGTCAAAGAGCCGTATGAAGAGATTTGCAGAAGTATTTTAAATGGAACCTTTTTCGATGTAGGAAAGTATTAATAATTTTCAATGGGGAACATATGCAAGTTTCAATTCAATGAAGAACCACGACTGTACCTAAGGTAAAATCAGCAAGCAATTACACACTAAAATCAGCAAGCAATTACACCAACTCTGCCACAAAAACCTTCCCACTATCTCTAACGTTAGTAGACGGTCACCTACATCAACACAGAATCTGGAACACCTATAGGAAATTTGAACCATTCTCCAACCACAACCTACACCAACACAGAACCACTCCCAAATACAAAACCACTCATCAACCCACAACCACTAAAAATAAACAAAACCACTAAACACACCAAACCCTTTCCAAATCCGCTCTCCCAAACCAAAAAAACCTTCATATAAACATTCATTTCAATAAAAAAAAATCTTACCTTTACTTTAACAAACAACAAGTCTTCCACAACTTTCTAATCTCCAACGTCTCGGCCAACAACCCTTGCAATAATCACCCTGGCCCGTCACCCAAGGCCAACACACAAAACCTATACACCAGTGGGAAGCCAGTCGTCGAATGCAGAACAGGCCAACGAACGGTTACACACCACACGTTCGTGGCACCACACACAACAACAACAAAGAACGGAAACAAAAAAACTACAAAAGAACAGTAAGAGAAGAGCAAGAGAAAGAGAACTATGACGGAAACGTTGGAGAGGGGGAGTGAAAAGTCTCTTCAAATTTCAATTTTTCATTGTAATTGCCCCATCATCCCACTTAAGCGGTGGCAATATCGGGATCCTTAACTTTATTATGGTATTTTTATGTATACATCCTGACACCAACCTCTTGGCGTTACGGAGACCGGAGTTGTGAACGGCGAAGACCGAAGTTCGTTTTCAGTGACCGAGAGCGTGAACGACGTTCGGTTTTATGTGAACTAAGGTGCGTGTGCGTTAATAACCTTAAAGTGATGGCGGATAGGGTAGGAAACAAAGGTCATGCTAAAAGGGTGGGGGGTTAGGGAGGTGAAAACGATTTCTCCTCGTTCTTCTTTTCTAACTTTCCGCATGGACTTGGTGAAAAGGATATGATTAAGGTTTTTCAAAAATGGGCAAGGGTGAAGGACGTCTTTATCTCAAGAAGATTAAACAAATGGGGGAAGAGGTTTGGTTTCGTGAGGTTCTTCGGTGTTAGAGATGAAAGGAGCTTGGAGAGAGATCTGGACCAGATTTACATTGGAAGTAGGAAACTCTACGTGAACATTCCGAAGTATAGAAGACATCAGTATGGTCCAAAAAAGGAGGAGTGGAGGGCGCCGTGGGAACTGCCAAGAGAACGTCAGGTGATAGCAAGGAAGAGCGATACGAAGGAAGATGAGTTCGTTAGGAAATATGGAGGCAAGGAGATCTGGGTGGAGAAGAGTGGAAAGAGGACCTATGCTGAAGCTGTTACAGGTGAATACCAGGATGGATGGAAGGGCGTGGTTTTTAAAACACAACACCTTTCTCTACCCTGGATGAAAAGAAGTGTAGTAGGGACCCTTGGTGATGGAATGGATTTTGGCATGCTGGGAGAGGAGCTTGTGAAGGGAGGAATGTCAATGATAAGGGCGAGATTCTTAGGTGATAATCTTGTTATGATAACCCCAAGAGAGGGGGAGGTGATGGAGGTTATTATGAAGAATAATAAAGAGTGGTTCGACGCTGTGTTTACAGATGTTAAACCATGGTTGTTGGATAGTGGTGCAAGTCATAAATCTGTCTGGGTGAAATGTTATGGGGTGCCATTACCATTCTGGAATAAGGATTGCTTCTCCAAAGTGGTCGGAGAGATTTCCAAGGCGGCCAAGCTAGTGTCCATCGACAACTCTACGTTAACATGGGAGGTCCTGGAATACGCAAGGTTGAAAGTTCGGGTTCAGAATCTTGGTAGTGTCAGGCTAGCGAGGAAAATGCGGATCAACAAACATGTATGTAGTATTTTCATCGAAGAGGAGGCCATTGGATGTGAAGGACGAGGGTATAGAGGCAATCCATATGCGGAAGACTCCACTGATAGTGTGTCCTCCCTGGATACCTATGTAGAAGATACCGACTTCTCTGAGGTGAATGGCGAGGAGAAGGGCAATCAGAGGTTCAGGGATGATTGCTGGCCAGAAGGGGGAGATGGCAGAGAAAAGTTTGGGGGAGACGATGAACAGTACCGGACAAAGTCAAACTTCCGTTTTGAGGGATCTACCTCGAAAAGTAAGGGCAATCAGGGCAAAGGTGGTCTTTCTTTCATGAATGGAGAAAGTGTGGGTCAGGTGGCAAACGAAAGTAATCTCTGTGTCTGTCTACTTGCCCCAGACTGTGTATGGACTAGCTATAGCAACCCTACTCTAGCTGACTTGGCTAAAGTGGTGGTTGACATAGAATGTTTGAGTAACCAAAAGGAACTTTCTGAAGGTTTGGCCGGGTATACATGAGCGAGGCCCAATTGAGCGACGGTGGGCCCCATGGATCAGCCCAAAAGAACGTAAGGAATGAGGAGTTAGTGATCCAGACAATGGTTGAGAGGTCTGAGACAGGGGAATCACATAACGAAGGAGATAAGTTGAAAAAAAGGCAGGTAGAGGGATCAGAAGTGAGAGCTAGTTTAGAAGAATGACAGGCTCATAGCAATAGGCTAAGTCCCAAAAAGGCAAATGCAATACAATACGGTGCGAGTAGTGGGGAAAGTGGGCAACAAATCTGCATCATGATGCAAGGAGGCAGTGAACATGAAGAAGCTGCAGGTGCAATGGTTTCGGCGGCGCGGTTAGCTAACCTGGTAGGCGGCGAAGCTGGAATCGCCGAGAGAAGCAAATCAAGCTCCCCACCGCGTCACCGTAAGAAGAAAGGGCTAACAGAATTGGGGGACTCTTGCCCTTTTCCAAGGCGGTCTAGAAGGATTAAAACAAGAATGCCTCAGGCAGGGGTGATGGCTCACAATACAGACGAAATTTCATCATCCTCAATTTCTGATAAAAACATCTATATGTGTAATTCTCGCCTAGTTGAACCTGATAATCGGGCGGGACCATCCAAGCTATGGGAAGTGGGAAAACAAGTTGGGATTAGGTGCCGCAAGGAAGAAGATGAGGTTGTAAGGGAGTATATGGGAATATGGAAGTCAGAGATTCAGAGGTCGCTTCACGCTCTGAGACGGGTAATAAAAACTTGTCTTAATGATTATTGTGAACTTAAATATTAGAGGTGTGGGGGGAAGCTCAAAAGCGAGGTATTTGAGACAAGTTATTGCTTGTGAGGGGG
>Ga0123342_1002427_pt1 | contig 30948 bp, 16 predicted proteins | sample Turbeawhitnodule_FD_89960 | JGI IMG/M metagenome (GOLD analysis project Ga0123342, IMG submission 89960) | Root nodule microbial communities of legume samples collected from Mexico - Turtle bean Mexico white nodule | ecosystem: Host-associated > Plants > Roots > Nodule | place: Mexico: Nepantla... | reverse complement strand
TATATATATATATATATATATATATATATATATATATATATATATATATATATATATATATATATATATATATATATATATATATATATATATATAATTTTGTCTTTATATGAGTCAGAAAAGGTCTTGTCGTTAGAGTGTTGATATTCATTAATGTACATGTTTTATAAGAATTTGATATTCGGTCTTTGATCTTTTTTAAGTATTGGATTTATTTTAGGTCTTCGGTTTCTTCTAGATCATGGTCTTCGACTTTATTTGATCAAAGTGGAGGTACTTGCAAAAGGTACTTTAACACTTAAATTAGTGTTTCGTTATCATTGTTGGAGTAATAAATGTTATTAGAATGCATACTTTTGTCTTGTCTTGAAACGTATAATTATATTGGGTTTGGTTTACTAAGTTAATCTTAGTATTAGATAGGTATTTCATTCGGTGATTATGTTAGGTATGTTATTTGAGAGTACTTCTCAATTTCACGATACGTACTCGATTGTAGAGGATTCGGCCATACCATGGGGGTACTCGATAATGCATACGAACAATACACAATACACTAGATCCCCAAACTCGTAAAGTTTTTTTTTTCTCTTTTAGAGTTGGATGGTGTGCCTTGATAAGGGAGCAAAAAGATTTTATCTTGTTTGGGTGGTTTTGTTGGTGCCGAGATGTACTATGCTATTTATCCATACACGACCCCAGACGGGATGGACAAAGTTTTTGAATAATCTAGAAGCTTTTACGTTTTCACTAGCGCAAAAATGTTAATCAAATACGACTATTTTACATTTACAAATGCGGCTATAGAACCGCATTTGTAAATCAGAGAAATACAAATGCGGCTTACGAATGCGGTTTATTGAAATTTGGGATTGGTAATCTCTATGATGATAGCAAAAGAAAACGAAAGGAAAAGGCATATATATTAGCCAAATTAATTAACTCGAATAACTACAATTCATTAAATTGAATATGCATTTCAGTTTAATCAAATGGATGTTTGTCAATTTTCAATAAAGTTTGGAAATGTGATGGCAATTTATCTCCATAATTAATTCTGGCCTCTAATTAAACCTCCCATGTGTATACACATGCATTGTTGGGCACATTAATATTATACATTAATATTATTAAGACACTTCAATTAGTAAGTAGCTAGTTACTATCACCACTGCACCTTCTTAATCTAACTAAAATTAATATATTAATCATTCTATATTTTCTTCAACTATTTCAATAATATGCACATTAAAGTACTATTAAAATATAAAATTACTTAAATGTTACTAACATAAATTCCTTGGTGAATCAGTTTTAAGATCACTAGTTTATTTTATAATTAATTTTTATATTATTTTCCATCCAACTTGATTTTTTTTTTTATATTTACTACTGCTTAATTTATCGGTTTTTTTTTTATGAAATTTAAGGTATATGGCTGGTTTATGAAATTGTTTTCATTTATCATATGCAATATGCAATTGATTAGTTAAATTAATGATAGTATAATATGTTATATTACTAGCATATAGACTCTCAAAATTGATACTAGTTAACAAAAAATTTCGTACATATCTTACACGCAAGATAGAATATTTTAAATAAATCAAGTTCACATAATTTATTATTATTAATCATGCTTCTCTTATATTTATTATTTCTATATTTGAAGATTTTTTTTGTCTAATACAAAATCACATACATCTTCAAGAGAGAGAAAAATATTTTATTTAAGTATTGCTATTCGCAATAAAAGTTATCTTTTAGAGTAATATCCAAGGCTCAAACTCAATATCACAATCAAATGACATGTTTGATTTGATGGTAAAAAAAGTATGGTGAATACCAAATCATGGTAAAATATTCACAAACACATCTATTTGATTCTTCAAAAATTCATACTGAGTTAAACTATTTTTGTAATATAAAAAGTTTAACAATGTTCCATTTGGTAGAGAGTAAAACATGTTTTCTTGAAAAAAATATAATAAATTAGAAATTAATGAAAATAGAAATTATTTTGTTGAAGCTGAATAAAGTGGAATAAATGAAAATATGAGTTTGGTTTGACATAGAAGAAAAAAAATTATAGTTTTTTTTTATCAATTGCATATTTACTTTATAATGTATTGAAAAGATAAATATACAAACCCTAAACACACACTTAAGACCACACACAAACCCTAAGCACACACTTAAGACCAAACACAAACCCTAAGCACACACTTAAGACCAACCACAAACCCTAAACACACAAACTTAAGACTAATCACAAATCCTAAACACATAAACTTAAGACCAGACACAAACCCTAAACACAAACTTAAGACCAAACACAAACAAACCCTAAACACAAACTTAAAACCAATCAATCACAAACTTAAAACCAATCAATCACAAACCCTAAACACAGACTTAAAACCAATGACAAACCCTAAACAGAGACTTAAAAGCAAACAGAAAGCCTAAACAGAAACTTAAAAGCAAACAGAAAGCCTAAACACATATGAAGTTGGTGTTGGAGGAAGTAAGGGCAATAAAAGAAGTGAAAAGGAGTGATGAAGAGAAGAGTACTTGGTACACACAATTTCAATGAAATAGGGATCTAGCCATTGTACAGGTTGTTGTTGTACTGATGAGATTTGATAGCAATGGTGTAATTAATCAGAAAAATGAAGAAAGGAAGCAGAGGGTAAGTACGGGTTAGTACTCAGTGGTCCACCTTGCTTTTTCACATGTGGTGCAGAATTTCAGGGGGATTTTACCCTTAGAAAGTGATGCCTCATTCATTCAAGACAAATCCAATACCTCACACTAACCTTTATCTGCATATTTCCTTCAAATGCATGCTACTGTAAGATCACTATCTCTTCTTCAACTTATCTTTTCAACCTCAGATCTTCAAACAATGTTTATTATGTTACTCATTCTTAACTTTGAGATCTAAAAATGCTTGTTACATTTGAATTTTCCCATTGTATATATGGATTAAAACTTGTTAATAGAGGAGCTGTCTCTTAATTAATATTCTCTTTTTTTTTTGGATAATTAGTATGTAAAAACACTAAGATTAAAATTAGGTTAGGTATTGCTACTTTATAAGATTTTTTTTAAGTTCTTCTATTCAAACTAAGAAAAATATTTCATTTTATATTTTTAATTTAATTTAAGACAAGTTACTTATTATAGTTTTCTCAGTTTTCTTCTTCAAAGCATAATAAAAATGAAAATAAAGATAAATATATATATTCTTAAAATTTAAAAATAACATATACAAAGGAACAAAATTTCTTTCAAAAAAACAATTATTATGTCGGAATAGAGGGGGTACATTTTTTTTTTCTCTTTTGGAACAATTTTTAATGTATAATAAAAATGAAAATAAGGGCATAATTGGAAAAGGTTTATGAGGTCTTAGAAATTTTAAAAAAGAACACATGAAAATAAGTTCCTCCTTTAAATGCAACTATTATATAAAAGCAGAGAAGTAATAGATCATATTAAAATTTCGTATTTAAAAAATGGATTTTGTTATAGGAAGCAATAATCAGAAAATAGTTTTATAAAAATAATATCTGGAATGTACTAGGGTTTTCAATAAATGATATTACTTGAGTTAGACAAAACTATCTCGTAGCATATAGTTTAGTACAACTACACGTTTTCTTATTACACTAATTATGTAAAGAATATAATGTCTACAGTCAAGTAATTTTCTTAAAGAAAAAACCTAAATAAATATTTGTAGCTCAATCTGTGTTTTTAATGAGTTTACTTCATGATGGTATAGCATTTTAAGTCTGATTTAATTTTATATAATTAATTTATACAAAATATATTTTACATTTATATAATGAATTTTATATTTATTTATATATTATTGTTTTTGGGGTTGGAACTTTGAACTTCTTATTGGTTAATTCCTTATGTACTTCTTGTTCTTTCACTTCTCGTTTCAGTGAATTCCGATTTTGGATGATATCTGCAAAAAGTATACTCTAACACTGGACGTATTTGATCTTTCAGAATCTGTGTTTATCATATTGTAAATCTTTTATTATTGAGTTTGATTAAGAATTTAATCTGTAATTAAGAATACATTATTTAACGCTTAACATTTAATTAAATATTAATCGTTAGACTTCTATTTGAGTGTGATGATCTTAATCAATCTACATCAAATGCTAAACTTCGACTCGATCGAACACCTCATTCAATACAATTCTAAAATGTTATTACAGTCTAATTCAGGATTTGGAGTTTAAAAATTATGATTGATATCTAGAATTTAAAAAATTTAGGGATTAGGTGAGAAAAAAAAGTTGATAGTGGGAAATAATGAGACAGAGGGCTATTTTGTTTGTTTGGGTTTGCAGAGTTTCTTATATTGGTCTGTTGAAAGCAGAGGCAACCCTTCTAATTATGGCCTCTGTTCCCTTCATTATCTTCGTCATAGGGACGCAAATGAAGCACTTCATCCTATTTATATTACGAAGTGAATTTTAAGTCTAACTCAATTCTATAAAATCGGTTCATAGTGTTGAGGTTTGCACCTACTTATATATAGCGGTCCAACAAATACTCATTAGAATAGATTTGAAATAGTTCTGATATCATATTACAAAGTGGACTTTAAGCCTAATTCAACCCCATAGAATCGATTCATAGGGTTAAAGTTTACATCCACTTATATACAATAAAAGGCTTTAATCTCTAGATGACGTCAATCTCTATTAAGGATTCAAAATTGATTTGAAATTCAGTTCTGAACCTTTCTTTCTTGTGTGCCCAAATTTGTTGAACCCTGATGCAAAGTCGTGTCTTCCTTTTTTACCTCTGAATGAATGCATGAATGATCTTCCGTAGAGTACTTGTTGAGTGGAGGTGATGGTGCAGCTGTCGCCATGCGTCCTTCTCTCTGCCAAAAGATAAGAAAAAAAGAAAGAGAGAAAACTCACTCTGCAAACTCACTCTGCAACTCCTGCAACTGCAACTGCAACAACTGCAGAACCAACACACTCTGTCACACACTCCCACCACTGCCTTTTCTCTCTCTCAATCCATTCCCTCTTCCCTTCTCCCACGTGGCAACAATCTATTTGCCTTTCCATGGACCACGCCACTCCTCTCTCATCTCCACCTTCTCTCTCTCTCCCTGTAACCCTCAACTCATCAACTTCTTTCATCTTCTCCTGCATTATACATTTCTTACAAAAACACCCCAGTTTTGACAACATTCATTACTAAATATTACAATCTCTATTTTTATAAATAGTTTTTCAAAATTAATTTAATTTAAAATTCACTTTTAATATGGTATTAGAATTTGTTATTGTATCGTTATGGGTCGAATAAGATATTACGTAGTTCAATAAAATAAGTTTTAGTATCATTGACTTATGTTTGAGGTTAGAGGACTCTAACATCATAAGTTAAACTGATGTCATGTATAAACGGATCACCTATTGATATTCATATTCAAAGACAATAACGATGTATCAGCATGAATCAATGAATTTTAAATAATCAACATTGAATAAGAAGATAACATTCATTCTTGAATTAGAACAAGAACAAGACTAGATACAAAGAGGATATGGAGAAGACATATCAGAGAGTACACAAGAAATAAGCACAAATTACATATGACTGAATATACTTATTTTTGGTTACACTGAATGTTTTAAGTTTGAGATTGTCAATACTCTTATTTAAAACATGTATAATGAAAGTTTTTTAATTTATCAAATATCTTGTTATTAAATCATATAAAATAATGTGTTGAAAATTTAAATCAATAAATAATAAAAATATTTCATAATATATAAGGAATTTACAAACTTTATTTTTTAAACTGAATTTATAAAATTAATATCAACTTTAAATAAGTATCTTCCTTTCACTTATTCAGAGTCTATATTAAATGTAAGAAAACTTTCCGTGTTTCTTAATGTTTACTGCCAAAAACTGTTTACATTGTATTTATTTTATCTTTCTATAAAGTAATTGGAAAAATGGTAAAAGTTTGATGTGAAAATATAATTATTGGGATTAATTAAAGATAATAAAAGCGGTTTAACGTAACCATCATCATAATTGTAAGAGTCAAAGTTTTCGTAGAAACAATAATCTTTCTCATGGAGAGATTGAATCCGCATTTTTTGTAGTAATTTTGAGTATATGAATACAAAATTTTCACACATGCCAAATGCATATGTAACATCTTTCTCAAATTGTTGAGATGTATTCAATCTTGTTTTCTATAAAAATATATGGTGTTCCTTATCAAAGTAGAAAAAAAAATTACAAAGTTAATTATTTATTTATCTGAAATAGAGATATTTTTTTCATGGAAATAGAAGAAATGAACCAATTATATCTTTATTCTCATTCGGTTTACTTTTCTTCTATTCGAATGATCTCTCTATACTTTTTTCGTTTGTTTGCTTTTTTATCTGTAAATTCTAGATTTAGATTATATTTCTACAAAAGGTATACTTTAACACTCAAGTAAGACTTCAGTGTTCAACACGATACTATTAGTACTAAATGATGATTACTAAATTCTTAAAATTTATATCTATTTATATAGTTATCATATACTCTTTTATTATTGGATCAAATTAAAAATTTGAATCATAATTTAAATTTATATTACCTAATATTTAATTTTTTATTTAAATATAATGATTCTGATGGTGTAATTCAACCAATACATATATTTGCTTTATTTGATAAGCTTTGAAGTTCATACTCCATATATTTGAATTTGAGAAAAAAAAATCAATTATTAAAATGTGTGCCACTGTTTGGCGTTTCTATATATTCTTTAGATATTTATATTTTATAACATTTTTTATTGTACATGGATGAGTGCTAATTAAATTTATTTGTTTAAGAAATAGGTGTTAATTTTAGTAGTAGGTAAAAGTGTTTATTTGCATTTAGGGAAAAGAAAAAGAATAAAAATAAAAATAGATATGACAGAATAATGACCATCTCATTTATCCTTAATTAAATAGTACCCACTTCCCTGGGTTAAAAAATCAGCGCTGTAAAAAATATTAATTCTATCTCACAAATTTCATCTAATAATATAAAAATTACAAAAAGAAAAGAATATTACACCGTCAATCAACATTAGTCATCATTATCAAGTGTCCACCACACCAATCAACGGTTCTTTCTGACCGTCCGATCCGTTCGAGGACTCATCAAAGGCAGTCAACAACTGGGCCCGGCAGGCCTGGTACTCCCAATCAGTGGTCCCAATCGTATACAACATCAGGCCCGCACAACAAACCTGGGCCGACAATAGGCCCAGCCAGAGCCCACAGAACCCAACCTCAAGCCAAAACGCAAGCCCAACGGCCACGGGCATCCCCACCAGATAAAAAGCGCCGAGGTTCACGTTCGCCGCCACGTTCGGCCGCGCCGTCCCGCGCACCACGCCGCACCCCACTGTCTGCGGACAGTTTCCGAGTTCGCACAGTCCCAAAATCGGTAGCGCTGCCGCCGTCAGCCGCAGAATCCCCTCGTCCAAAGTGAACATCCTCCCCCACTGCCGCCGCATCGCGGAGGCGAACACCACCGCCGAAAAACCCATCACGGCGGCGAAAAACACCGCCACCACCGCCGACATCCTGGCCCGCGGAGCTCTGTTCGCTCCGAGCTCGTTCCCCACGCGCGTTGACACGGCGAGTCCCAGAGACGAAGGAAAGACGTAGATCAACGACGTCGTTTGGATTAAAATCCCCATAGCCGCCACGCTGGCAGTGGGGTCCACAAGGAGTCCGCATAACAAGATCATGATCTCATACCACCACCACTCCAAACAAACGGACACGCAGCTCGGCGCAGCCAGCCGAAGCAGCGGCTCCCAGCCGCCGAAGCACTCTCGGCTCGGCGCGCTCCACGTGGCCAGGTGGACCCCACTTATCCACACATAGAGGAGCAACAGTCCCAGAATCGAAAAGCTGGAGGCGGCGGAGGCGGCGGCGACTCCGGCCACGCCGTGTTTCACGAGAACGAAGTTGAAGCCCACGTGCAGCACCGTTCCGGCGAGGGAAGCTAATGTGACCGGGTGGGTGACGTTCTGCGCGCGAAGGTAGACTCTGATTGGGTGGAGGAAGGAGTTGGTGACGAGGTCAGGGAGGAGAAACACAAGGTAATTCTGCGCCATTTTCGTGATGTTCATGTCTTGTCGAAGTACGAGGAAGATTTTGGACATGTTGAGCCACAAGAGTGAAATGGGGATTGAGCAAGAGATTAAGAAGACGACGCAGCGTTGGAGCGTGAGAGAGAGAAGCTTTGGCCGTTTTGCTCCGAAGGCTTGGGAGCACAGGGGTTCCATCCCCAGAGACAGTCCCGAGAGAACAGAGTAACCGGTGATGTTGGCGAAGGCTATGGCCAAAGAACCCGCCGCCAGTTCGGTGTCTCCTAGGTGTCCGAGGAACAACATAGAGACCATCGAACGCGCGTAGAAAATGAGCGCCGTCAGCGCCGTCGGAAATGCCACCTCCCACAGGGATTTGGCTTCTCTGATGAAGTCCCACATTGTGGAACGTGTGCTAAACCCTTCTGTCTGCTTCTCCGCATCATTGTACTCTGAGTTGGATTCCCACATGTTGGAAATGAAGTTGGGAAGATTGATCATAGGAAAAAGGGTGTGATGTTTGTGAACATACGATGATGACGATGAAGAGTTTGGAATGAAAGAGGTTTGTGTCTGGTGTTGTGTTGTGTGTTGAGAGAAGGGTCTGTTTTTGTGATGCAGGGAGAGATCGATGGAGAAAGAGAAAGAGAGTAATGAGTGAAGAGGATGTGAGAAGGATGGGGAAGTATAAATAGAGATTTTGATTTGGTTTCAATTCCAGTGACTCTGCTTTTTTCACTTTTAAATATTTCACTCTCTCTTCTCTTTCTTTCTCTCATTCTTCAAAATCACTTTCTTTCTGCTCCCTCTTCCCTCCATTGCTACCTATAAACTCAAGCATTCTTCATTTTTTTACACTTGTGTTAACTTTTTTTTACTTATTTAGCAATGACTATGTGTTATGAATGATACTCATTTTTCATGATATTAAAGTGAGTTGTGAGTTAGAAAGATTCTTTGTGATAAGATAAAGGAAAAAATGAAAAGAAAATGATGTGAGGTACTGAAAATGAAGATGTGAATAGTATAAAATAGTGAAAATGTGCGAGTATGTCAGTGTGGTACTGAAAGGAACAATTCCCAATAACAGAAATCTTCTGTGTCTCTGATTTTTCCTCACTGTTATGAGTCTTGATTCCGTTCATGAGGCACACTACTGCAACACTTCATTTCTAGTAATCAATTCTAAATATTTTTTAGAATTGATTAAAAAATAAATAAAGGAAAACCCATCACAAATCAGAATAAAATGTTACGGGTCAAACACTAATTAATGTTTGGTCTTGTGTTTTGTTTCAAAATGGCATGTGATCATAAGTGTTTATTAATTTAGTCGAAGAAGTAAAACACATAAAAGACAATATTTTTTTCTAGGGACAACACCACACATAAACACAATACACGTATTCCTAAAACTTTTGTCACTATATTTATGCTTTTATTGCTCCCTTTATCACACATCAAAATCAAATTAGGTTCCATGCCAAAAAATTAGAGTTCCTATAATCAAAGTAATGCAACAAAGATTGGAATTAATTCACATGTTTAATTCTGTTGACGGGTTCAATTCATTCATTTTCTTCAATCGATCTTTCTTTTTTTTTTTTAAAGTATTCGAAATGTACTTATAAAATAATCTTCGATAATCATGTGAATATTTAGTATTCAGTGTAATTAATGTTAATAATAATAACGTAACATATATTTCTCTTGATTGTTACGTCTATTTATAATACTAATGAATTTCTTTACTATTAAGTCTAAATTAAGACGTGTTTCACAATTAACATTCATATTACCTAATTTTTGTACGGTCTAATTATTTATCAATACACACAATAGTTAATATATTAAAATTCATATTTTACCACGTACTGACATCTTATCTTATGGGATCATTCGACCTTTAACCGTAAATTTGTTTTTTTTTTATATCCATCTTTGATATAATTGTTTAAAATGTCAATTAAAATTGAATAACATTACTTAAATTTGATCCTATAATAAATGATAATATCTACCATGATTAATAATATGAATAAAACTAGAGAGAAATATTTAAAAATTCATAAAATTAAGATAAAGAATTTATTTAAGCTATGATGCAATTAATACGATAGTTTGGTTATAATTTATCTTTGGTTGAAATATTAGTTATTTTTGTATAATTAAATGGGTGAACATGAATTAGGCACTAATTAGTGGGTTGATATTTTAGGCGATTTGATTTTATAGAGAATCTTTCTACTTTGCACTACAAAACAATAAACAAATAACGAGATAAGCAGACACGTGAGGGTCACACGTGGGGCTTGAGACAGTAGATTCTATTCCTCACTGCACCTGCAGTAGTTGTTGGGTTTCGGCCCAGGCTTGTCTCCTCAATTGGGCTTAGATATCAGACAAGTAAAAGAGGTAATTTTTTGTTTGTTTTTTATTTCAAAAAAGGAAAAAAAATTCAGACAACGATAAATGCCTAAATCTTATAATCCTTCTAAAAATATTTACAACTTAAAATGATTATCACGTGTTTTAAATTAATTCTTATATTATTCATTTTTCTAATTTAAATTCAATTACCTTTAAAAAAAATTCACATGTATTAAAAAAATCTAGTTATTTCGGGATCAATTTTACGAGAAAATAGTATTACTCTATTCATTAATTTATATATTTATTCTAAAATATATTTCTTATAAAGTAGAATTAAATAAATATAAGTGTTGATATTTAATTGAAAATTTAAAATGTTAAACCACATGAAAAACAAATAAATACTAAAACATGGAACTTTGGCACGGACCAATTCCATTTTTTCTAGTATATTTTTGTTCTCTGTCACAATTTATTATTTACGTTATAAGATCATAGTATTTATTAGAAAGTAAAAGTAAAAATAAGTTTTAAAATATAATTGAAAATGGAAATTAATATTCGAAAAGTAATTCCAAAATATGGAGTGTTCAAGACTATTTAATTTGTTCTTTGTTAAAAAATTCCAGCTAGACATAAAAGTAAATCAAACTAATATTTTAATAAGAATTGTTTTGGATCTGTTTTATGGTTTTATTATTCTAAATTTGATAAATAAAAAATTAGTGAAAAATAATAAATTTTATTATAAATTTGTTTTGTATAATTATTGCCATATTTATAATTTCAAGTTCTTCTTATATTGATAAACAAATTTTAATAAATTATAAATATATTATAAGTATAATATATACTTAAACTCTAAAACATTTTTTTAATAAACACATTCATGTATATTTATCAAGCACCAATTAATTCTAAACATATAGTATTTTAATAAAATAAATCATTTAGTTGAGTTTGATTCAGTTATTGGTTTTTTAATATAAAATAAGAATCAAACCAGTCACTTGAAAGAAAATTAAGTAGATGAAGTATTTTGAAGGATATTTTAAGTATAATGATCTATTTTCTAATTATTATTAAAATCCAATTTGCTGATAAATTTTTACATTAATTTTTTATAAATATTTTTTATTTTACAATTTAATTTAAATTATATTACTAATAAAAATTATCTTTTCTAAATAAGTTTTAAAGTATATTTTTGTATATTTATAATCAGATATATAATGCTAAAAAAATATATTAAATGAGCAAATCATATATCATAAAAGAATTATGCATTGACCATGCATAGACCCTTTGTCCTTATGATTAGTTACATTTTAAGATATGAACTATTTATTTTAGTGGGTAAAATATGTTTTTCGTTACTTTATTTTTACATAAAATTGATTTTCCTTTTTAGTTTAAATTTTTAAAAAATTATAATAAAAAAATTATTAAAATATGTTATTATTCAATTTTTTTTACGTGACAAACAAATATTTAGTGTAAAATAAAATATTAAAATATTTTATTCTCACTTATCACTATAATATTGACATAAATATTATAATACTATAATAATAGTTTCAACGTTAAAAATTTGTTTTGATGTATTTGTTTTCTCTTGATCTTGTTATAGTTCTTTCAATTATTATTGTAAAACATATACAAATTATTTCATCTCATTCTTCTTTTGTCTCAATTTGTATGAAGCACTACCATGATCAAACAATCATTCCTCAATAACTTGTCTTAATTTATATTATACCATTCTAGACCAAATTTTTTCATAAATAATTTAAAGACTTTTATAAAACAATCATAGTGTTTAGAAGGTAGATTATTTGAAAAGTACTTTATGTGTCTTTGCATTTTTGGATTAAAAATCATTTAACAACCTAATATACTTTTCTTTTAAAAAAATAAATAAATATCAAGTATTTTATAAATGTTTCAATCTTATCATAATTAAATTAAATGGTTATGCTTTTGTTTGTAACCCAATAACCTAATCTATTAAATATTAGAGAAAACACAAGTGTTAGTACATTTGTGTTTTTGCATTTTCGGATTGAAATTAAATATTTATTAATATAGTACATTAAGTTTAAAGAGAATGAAATAAAATTTGAATACTGGTAATTTTGTGAGTCAGACGATTTCTCTTAAGAGTGAAGAATAATACTTATAATATTATTTATTAGAAATAAAATAGAACATAAAATATGCAGAACCAAATAAGATATAAGGTAATAGAAAATATTATTCTTCATTATAATTATCAAAACTATTATTTTTTACAATAACGTATACTCTTTTAAGTAAAAAAAAAGGGTAAGCTTGTGAGCTTATTAAAACATAACATCATGTGCCATTTATAAAAATATACATTGTTAAAAATGCAAAAATTATTTATTTTATAATTTTTCATGTTATATATATATACATATATATATATATATATATATATTTTGGAAATTGAAATGATCATTTTTAAAAAATGTTAATCTCATCATCATTAAATTGAGGATATTGTATTATTTTTTAAAATATATTTTATCGAAATTATTTTTTTATGTTTATTTTAATATATTCACTATGTATTATCATATTCAGTATTTAATATGATTAAAAGAATAATTTATTTTAAGTAATTTATGATGTCAATGATTTATAACCTATTTGGATTTATATTTTAAATTATTCAAAAAAATTACAACCTTGAAAAATTATAAATGTAATAAAATTTAATTTTTATTTGAATTAATATTTATTAAACATTTATTTCCTTTGATTTTAGAGTGGTACGATGATTCTTATGAAAATCCAATTTGATTATAATTAGTGTGGACCCACCAGCAAGACATGGAAGTGAAAACGTGAGCAGAGGTTCCACCAAACTAAATTTCAGGAACTTCCTTATCTTAAGGTCCAAACTCACCTTTTCATTTTTATTTTTTCAACATCCCAAACAGAGCCTTGAATCTTGGTTTCACCAATTTAGGGTATATTTAAATTTTCACAGTAACATTCGAAATTTAACTCAACCTCATAAAACCGGCTTATAAAATAAGATTTGCAATCACTTGTCTTCAACACATTTTTATCATTCCGAGAATGACAGTTTATGTATGCGACAACATATTATGAATGATTCGATAGCAGGTGACCTGATAAGTCGTTATGATATTTTACATGACTTTGATACCATATTAAGAAGTGAACTTTAAGCCTAATTTAACCTCATAAAATCGATTTATAAAATAAAATTTACATCAATTTATATATTATAAAATATTCTGATCTCTAATGATACGAGATTTTCAACAAATTCAGTTTAACTTTTTAACTGAAGTCCAAACACTCGTTAAACTCATCAACAATTAAAGTCTTACAAATCATGTTCCCATTCTCCATTTCATTTTATTCCCACTAAAAGGTCAATGAATCATTGTATCTGGTGTTATTCTTATCAAGTTAGGTCAGTAACAGTAAAATAATAATAAACATATATATCATGCATGATCATATGAACATAGAGGGCACTAACTAGATATTGACTAAAGTTTTTAAAGCTTTTTTTTTTATATATATAACAAACAGGAATCTCTCAACAAACGTCTAAAGACATGGATCTGCTATAGATAAATGGATGTAATTCAGAAGTTGTAAAAAATTAAACTGAGATCAAATTATCTGACATGCTATATCATGTAAATATTTGAAGGTTAAAACTCTTCCTACAAGATAGACAATTATCTATCAATTACGGCATGCAATGTTTGCGCACAATATGTATTCATAATATCTAACTCTAAGTGAAGATTATGCTAGTTTTCAACTTGTTGTTGTGTGAAAGTTAAAACTTTTTTAACATGATCAAGCTACTAATTACCAAGTTAGTGTTTGAAAGCGTACTTGTTGGATCATTACAACAGGTGGAGTCTCAACGTCCGGTCAGGATCGACCGACACAACCAAATTCATTATGCTTAATAGAAGATTAACAAGACTAATCAGTGATCAAACATTAGATACTCTTAATAATGATCTAAAATTCTAATCCGACTTAAAGAATACATGATAATCATATAAATAGTCACAAATTTCAATAATAAGATACGTCGTTATCACGCATTAGTTGTATCGAACACCGAAGCCAATCATTCTCTTAGTTTCAACCCTTTCTAAGAAGAGATTGTACTACCAAAAGTCGACCACCCCGAATTGTCGATACGACATTCAACTATTCAGTCACTATCCCACAAAAGATGATTAGAGCTAAAAACAAATTAAAGATAATAAAGCACGATTAAAGGTTTATTGGACTTGTGCTAATACAAAGCCCAACAGAAAAAGTATAAATAGAAGTAGACCCCATATTAAAGGGTACCCCACATCTCGGAACTAACTAGCAGATTGTGGAAGAAGACTACAGAAAGAAGATACTCGTTCCGATCTAACGGACAGACCGCGAAAGTAAACTACATAGAGAAGATACTCGTTAAAAGATACTCGGTGTCGTACTTTATAAAAACAGATACATTTTGGTGTATATATATAGAGAGATAAAAGTGTGGACTAGGTTAAAATTATGTGTGTATGTGAATGATGTTTTAACATGTTGGTGTTTGAAAGTTGGAACGGTGGTGTGGAGTCCATTGTCCCAGTTAGCTCACAGTGCACATGGGTGCGTGCGCAATTAACGGACCGGACCCTGCACAGGACGCTCCCGTTTTCACAAACAGATGGTTGGAAGGAAACATGAAACATCCTCTCATCAATTGGCCACATTAGTACTATTTAGTATTTTACTTACCTTCTTTCTCTTTCTATCTGTCTTTGTCGTCTTCAGTTGCTGTTGTTTACTGTTATTGTCGCTTACACGCCTCACCCACTGTCCATCTTTCTGCTATGCCATGCATTTATTTGTATCTTCATCACATCAAACACAGAAGGACACATGAAATGATCACAAGGGTAATGCATGGTTGGTTGTCTTCACTCACTATACTTTGTGAACAGGATAGAAAGTGGTATCTGTTGGAATTCACATCGACTAGAGTACAAACCTTATCTTATAAGTCGATATTTTGAGGTTAAGTTAGAAATAAAGTCCACTTCTTCGTTTGGTTTCAAAGTTATTTTTAAATTTATCCTATCGAGTGTTTGTTGTCCACACATCAGCTGTCCACTTCATAATAACATCATTTTTATTATTATATGTAGGGAAGTGTGACACATCAACAATGATGTATATGGACACCCTTTAATTACGTATACAGATTTTTTATTTTATTTTCATGAAATGATATCATCTATGGTATTTATATAGTTTCATGTATGTGTGTGATTATTTGGTATAAAAAAATGCAGATGAGTCCCCACCATCCTTCATCTGACAGCACTAAGAGTCTCACACTTGGGAGGCACCACTTCTTCTTTTTGTTTTCTACCATAAGGGGAAGCTCACCCCTATGCACATAATGCAGTGTTGTTGTGTTGTGTTGTGCCTCATTACTTCATTGTCCCACTGCCCCAAAATCTCTTCTCCACACTTTGGACACAACGCCCACAAAACGCCACGTAAACTATTTAACCACTTGTGCCTTCCCAAATTTTCCCAATTCAAACATTTCTGCCTCTTCTGTTATCCTCTTGGAAACCTTTCTTTCTCTTTTTGCTTTATCTTTTTCTTTGCCTAGCTAAGTTTGGTTTGATGTATATGCCAACAAAGGTGCCTATATTATAAGTGGAATCACGGGAAAATACATGTTGCCGCTTAAACAAAGTTACCAATTCAGAGTTAGATATGTGGTGAGCTTTACCACACAGTACCTATCTGTTTAGGCTAAGGACGGTGCCAAATTCAAATACAAAAAGTATGAGGAGTTGGAGTGAACTTTTAACTCAACTCAACTTTATAAAACTGACTTATAAGATGATATTTGAATTTATTTATATATTGTGAAAAGTCTTTTTATTATGTTAATGTAGAATCTCCAACACCCTCACATCAAGACTGTCAAACTCGTGCGTAACACTATATAATGGATAGTCCAATAACAGTCTAATAATGGAAGACATGATAAGTTCAACAGAAACTCTTAGAATAAACTCTACATGACTTGCCAGTGAGTGACCTGATAAGTTCAACAAACAACTCTATAAAAGTTATTATCTATTATTATTGAAGTGTCATCTGGAGATAAAGCTACTTTATCCTTAGATTCTGAACCAATCAGATTAAGTATATATATAGCTATAATGTGAAGAGTCACTGTAAATTGAGAGTATGAAGGGTGAATAGGTAGAAGGTTGAGGGTTTGGGTTTGGGGAACAGGGTGATTCTTATTGGGTGGTGGGTGGGGTGGGACCCTCCTTCAGAAGTCATATAGTGGGGCATCTTTTTCTTGGGTGATGATCCATAGCCACTTGATCATGGAGGCACATGAGTGAGAGATATGCCTTGTAGGATAACAACAACTGCCTTTGAACTTGCTGCATTTCTTTATTTATTGCTGATATATGCATGCCTGCTGTTGGAAAGTTACATATTGCCTACGTTCTAATTCTCCAATCCAACTTTATATATTTTTTTATCAATAAAAAAATAAAAATTAAACCATTTCAAAGACGATCTAATCCTTATACAATTAGTCTCATTCTTTAACTCTGCTAAAAACCACCTATCAACAACTTAACAAAATTTCTGCATACACTCAAAAATCAACTAAGAATCCAACCAACACCCTAACAGGTCAATTAATCATCTTCATACAAACTCAAGAATCAAGACACCAATGTTTTGTAGCTTAAAGATTGTATTAGAGTTTACTTAATGTTCATTAGTTCTAAGATCAAATTTACAGCTGCAGTATTTTCTGATTTCTCATTCCAGATTAGTTCAATCAAATTGTTCTTGTAGCATCTTATTACTTGATATATGTATTGTGCTTGCTCGGTTGCAAAAGATTCTGAGAGAAATGGGAGGGAACCTCATATGATTTAAGGCTGCTCTTGAAGAAAAACACATAACTTCTATTCAAATCAAATATAACAGAATAAAACCAAAGTATTATTGTATGCAAGTGGATTATGAACCGGTCTGGCCAAAATTCTGTATGACGAAAGGTCGGAAAGTTGAAAGGTCGAAAGAAGTCGAAAACAAGTGCAAGTGTTAGTGGAAATATTACGTGAAAAAACACAAATGTCAGTATTTATAGGAGAACACATAAAAGATAATAAAATTAATTAAATACAGAAATTAATTAAGAAGAGATAAACAGAATGATTAAAATGGTCCAATAGGTCTATTAATAAGCACTATAAAAAGATAGAATGTTTAGTTCAGTTTTTTAGTTTTTCTTGAGAATAATTAACATAAATACTGACTTAAGCTTCAGAGTATTTCTACCAGTACCACCGCACAGATCGAGAGACCGAGAAGTAATTCTGGAAACACGAGTGACCGATAACAAAAGTATAATAGGAGGAAAGGAAGAGCTAGAAGGACGAAGTGAAGGTGGATCCAGAATACACTTTCTCCCATAAAGTCTGTAGAATTACAGATTACAAGTGCAACAGCAACAAGAAATTGATGACTTTATTAACAGATATCAAAATACAGAAAGAAAATATTTGTTTAATATCCCTATATCATGCAAGGTTGTGAATTTGCAGCAACATATTTTAAACGTTTTGGTTAAATAAGTATTTTCTCTGTCGGAAGATGGGTCTAGACTTCAAATTCTACTCCATCACTGATTTAAATGTGAGATGAACTGGTTTAGAAAGGTCATAAATATTGCATTTTATAGTTTATCTTCTTGCCACACTTGCATTTCTTACTTATCTTCTATATGTATATGCATATATACACATAATTAATAAAGTAGAAGTAGCACTACCAAGTATTCTCTTTCTCAAGGGCTGGTATGGGGTCCAAGATGCATTATTTGGAAGCAGATAACATTGATAATTCTTCACATACCTTTGAATTGACTTGCACCTTTTTTTAGTTGGGTTGGCCATAAAGGGACTAAAAATTTGACATGTTGTAACTTAACATGGCCTTAGAAACTTTTCTTTCCCATTTGCCATTTCTGGTGGGGCTGTGGAATTCAATGTTTAGATCACATATTTTCAAACGAAACAGAATTTCAATGCCTATGATGGTACACTTGGCATCACCCCCACACATAGTAAATAGCTAAAAGCAGAACTTTTGATCACCACCAGATCCCCTTTTTTCCTTTCATCACATTACTTTTAGGACGCATTTCACATTGCCAAAAAGCTGTGCACAAAGAAAAGGTCACTTAAAGGTATATCAACACACCACAATGCACACCAACAAACCATATTAACTAGGGAAAATTAAGTAGCATGAGAATCAAAAAGGTTGTCTTGAACAGCTGCACAAGGTTGATTATTGTTACTTGAAAGCTTAGTTTGAGATGTCAAATTATGATATCGTTTAACATGAAATTTTTTATAAAAGAAAAACAGCTGCAGAAGCAACTAGGATTGTAGTTTACAATCATCTTCTGGGTGACACGAAAAGAGGAGGAAAAGTTGAATAATTCAAGAGTGACAAGACTTGAAGGAATATCAGCACATAGACAGTTGGGAAGAAGTGATTGAAAATCAAATACATCTAGAATGTAGTCTGTTTCAAGTTCATCTCATAGATATGTTTCAAGTTCATCACATAAATTTCAAATGAAATTTAGAAAAAGAAAGCTATCTAGAAAAGAAAAAAGGGTCTGCAGGGTCATTACAAAGCCAGCTACTTGCCTAACAAACACAGCTCATCCACAGTACATTAGAGGATCTCATAATTCTGAAGGACGTGTACATGTCAAAGATATACCTCAAAAAAGGGTACAGTACTAGTTCCTTAGCTCAGCTTGCAATTAATATAAATGCATTATGCATGTACTTTTAATTTAACACTATTTGGATCTTCTTTTTCTTCCTTTAAGGCTGCTTTTCCCTTTCTTTCTTACACTTCCCTTCCTTACTTGGAAGCTATATATGTTAGTATGGATGTGTTGTGTTGTATCTTGCCAAAACTATCAAAGAAAAGAAGAAAACAAAAGCACTTCCAAGTTAGAGAGACCCACACGCATGTCATATCCCACGTGGGGCGCATTGCTGCGCATGGCCATGAGACATTCTTGTCTAAATCACAAGATTGATGAACTTTCTTTAGGTTTCTCTCAACCCTCACTCAGCCGTTTCTCCCAAGCTTCAAGCTCCTTGGCTTGTCACCCCATATATGTACACTGACGTGCTTTTCTGTGGTACCACAAACCAACTACACTTGTCATCTCTCATCATCACCTTTTTCACTTAAGCCAATAACCATCACTTTGACCACTCAATTTCTGGTAACTTAGTCAACTATCACTTCATTATTGAGAGGTAATACTAGTTTTCTCCATAGGTTAACAGAGGGTATTCTCTGTTGTGGAGTCAAAAACTAAGTTATACTTCAAGACTTGTTTCACAAATTTCACCACTATGGACATAAATTTTTCCATGCACATGAACCTCAGAATCAAATCTCTTGTCACATAATCAAAAATAAGGTTATGTGTGAATTATGGTGCACCATGTTGATAAGTAATAGTATCTATAATCTCATTTTTCTGTTTAAAACTTATACTAGTTTATGAAATAACGAAAATAATCTTTCTTTGTATTATCAATTACACAGGTTGTATATTAGAGATTGTTAGTGATAGTGAATATACCCTACCCCAAGAGAAAAGACAGAAAATGTAGCAGTGCATTCCCTGTGGCAATTGGTGATTGCTACCATGTGGGGTAGATTTTGCTTAAATGGGATTTTAGTGTTGCGTTAGATCCAAATATCCCGCTTCTTTTGCAGAGGTAAACATAAAGAGCGGATTCCATAAACGTAGTAGATAGAGATTGCTATCTACCCCACATACTAATTAGTGGTCCTGAAAACTGAAAATGAATGCTTTTCTAGGATAAAGTAGTCCATGGTATGAAGCATGAAATAAATTCCTGACCCTTCAAAAGCTCACAAGAAATAAATTTCTAGATTAAAGTTTTACAGGTCTTAAACTCTTGGTATTGGTCCAATATTAAAAAACATGAAGTCAGCATCAACCATTATAACAATGGAGCATTACAGAGATGATCATGTGTTGACAAACTAGAGCTAATCGTGTTCGAATCAAGCAACATTTTCACTATAGGCAGGCAGAAATTCAACCAAAATACAACTTGGAATGATTATATTTGGATATGGTTGGATTTTGGGGGGTCATTTTTTTCCTTTTTTTTTCATTTGTTCTAGACACATGGCCTGCAATATGAAAAGGTGTATAATCAACTCATATGGAATGAATCATTACAAGATCATTCTGGTTGAATTCCATGAGACCACCAAAAGGTCAGAATCAAATCCACCAAAACAAGGAACACACACATTAGTCAACTTGGCCTTTATTTTCTGAGTGATTCTCGCGTGCTTTTGATCTTGCTTGTGATTCAAAACCTCTTTTAGGGTCTAAGAAAAAAAGTTATCTTGTTGAACAAAATTCCTTTGATGCCGGGTAACTGAGCCTGTGTTGTCTATTTTTCACATCCTTTTCCATTGCACAACACTAACAAGCTAAGCAAATTGAAACTATATATGCATTATATATTTTGATGCATATCCTTGAATCTTGCTACTACCAAAGACTCTTATATATTTAAAATGTGTGATTACAATGATAGAGAAAGTTGTGAAACTAGTAACATCAGAGCAAGCTGTCATAGAATAATTGAGGTCAAAGTTTGGTTGTTGCTTAAGAATCTTATTATTAAGAAATCACTCTAATACCATATTAAGAAGTGCATAAGTCTAACTTAATCTCATAAAATCGGTTTATGAGGTGAGATTTGCACCCACTTATATACTGTGAAAGGTTCTAATCTCTAGTCGATGTGACATCTCTAATATCTAAGGTTCTAATCTCTAGTCGATGTGACATCTCTAATATCTACTTTCAACAAAACTACTTGGAGATATCTCTTTATCTAATTATCAGAGTTGCAAGTAACTATAGCTTGAAAGAGAAGTGACAGTTGCAGAGTGATTTGAGGGGCTAGATGCTTTTGGTCCTGCTCTTCTTGCACACACAAACACACACTGATTGGTTGAAGATGGACAGTGTGTGGTTTATGGCTCAAGTACCTGTTGCTCTCACCAAGTTGTTTTATCTTCAGTCCCCAACCATCATTAAGGAGAACTCTGGCCCGCATTCTGCAACCAACAATGCTAACATAAGCATCACCATCATCATCATCTTCATCTTCCCTCCTAATTTTCTTTCCATATAGATTCCAAGTTACTCATTGATTAGTATTTGGTTTCTGTCTAATCAGTTTCAATGCAGCAAGAAAAAGGTTATATCAAGTGTGGGGTGAGAGAGAATGATTGCCATATCCTCAAAGGGATATTTGAATAAAATATCTTCAATATGTTACTACTTTTTCATGTTAGACTTAAATTTTAGGTGAAGAACACACACTTTAAAAAAGTTTTGTTTACACCATAAAACAGTAAAAAACATATATTTAACACTGTTTATAATAATATTTTAAATATTAAGTTATTATGGTTTGAATTGTTAAAGGTGTTAATATATCAAAATCCTTATTAATATTCACTAATCTCATCTAGCAGAATTAATTTCACATTGCTAGACTATAAATGACAATGATACACCACAAAGTGAAAGACTAATAATATCACTAATTATGAGAATCATGGCATCACACACCATAAAATAATACACATAGACCAAAATCTTAATTAGTATATAAAAATACATGTGCTGAATCTTCATATCTAACTTTCACTAAAAAAGAGTGCATAAAAGAATGTAATTACTTTCCTTTAAAAAAAAGAGTGTAAGTTAATGTACTTGTAATTATTGATATCTAAGTGTTAATTAGTAGATAATGCATCATTTTCTTTTTCTCTTTTTTATGTATTTTTCTAGTTAAACTAATTGTTGGGTGGAAATGGACCATAGTGATGAATAGATTCATTTTGGTTTTTGTGACCTAATCTTTGAGATATATAGTTTTTTTTTACCAGACACATTTTCCTTGGATAAATTTTTTTTCTTTTAACCTTTAAATTAAGAGTATTTCTTCCTGCACCCCTACATTTTTCTTCCTGCACCCCTACATTCTTTCTAATACCAAAATTATCCTTGATAATTTTGGATGATTTTGGAATAAGAATTCAGGTGTTTCCAAAATAGAGGTTTCGTAAGTAAAAGGTGTTTCCAGAATAGAGGTTCCATAAGTAAAAAGGTCTTTCCATAATAAAGGTTTTGTAAGCAAAGTAAGTTTCCATAATAGAAAATCCATAAGACAAAAAATCATTCCAGAACATTTTTTTGGAATACATTTTTTTAATTTTCAGAATGGCAAATTCAGAATTCATAAAATATATTCCAGAAAGTATGTTCTGAAAATATTTCGGTATTTTTAAAAGGAGTAAAATGATCTTTTCCAATAATGATGGGGTGAAGGAAGTCATTTGTTGGGGTACAGGGAGAAACACCCTTAACTTAATTGCATACTTGACTCCAAATTAAGACTAAGTTAGAATAATCATGTGTCAAGCTTAGTGGGCCAATGTGTGTTTCTTTTTTTTTTCTTCAGAAAATCAATTGCAGATTTCTAATTTTATGAGTCCAATTATTGATACCAATGCTTAAGTATTCCAAAATATGAAGTTCATGGACCCTAAATTCTATGGACTCAGGTGGGCTTCGGGCTTTTTACTAACTAAACCCACTATAAATATACCTTATGAAAAAGTCATATTTCTCTTGAAAAACAAAAATATATATATTTTTATTATACATTTATTAATATATTTATTATCATATTCACCCTAATGTGAGAGTCTCTTGATATACATTCTTACTGTTATATACACTTTAAAGATTAAAAATAAAGTTAAACTATAATATATGAAAGGGAGATATAATCTTCTATATATTTTCCTTGTAAAAGCATAACATAAATTTTATATTGTTTAAATATATTAAGTTACTTCATTTAACTTTTGTTCTTCTCTTATCTTGCTATTTATAACTATATATTAAAATAAATATCTTAAGTACAAAAAAGTTTTAATAAATTATCTTAAATATCATTCTAAAATTTCAACAATTATGTGTCAATAAGTAAAAAAACAAAGTAATGTTTTATTTTATATATTTCAGGTCATTATTGAATCAAACAATCAAAGATATCTTCTATTTGGTATTCAAATTGAACATAAGAATCTTCAAAAATGAGTTTCACTTCATCAAAATTTGAAGCCAAATAAGAACAAAAATCATGGAGTTTCAGTGAGTTTTAGAAATGAAAAATGGCAGAGAGACAGGCGTTTTTTTATCATGATGAGGTTTTTTTTTTTTTATCAAAATGGGGTCCGTTTAAAAAAAATTACAAATTTAAACAAGTCGTGTCAATTTGACACGACTTCATATGCATAAATCGTCCCAATTTAACACGATTCTGTCTTGTCATACTAAGTCGTACCAACTTGGCATGACTTCTGTCACGTCATAATTTTTTAAAATTTTATTATTTATATATTGAGTTTTATAAATGAAAAATGGCAGAGAGAGAAAAGGATAAACACAAATTAGAAAACTGAAGCACGTAATATTTTTAAAGAATCTTTTCTGCCATGTTTGAAGTTGTGGTTCAAGAATATCTGTGTATTCTTTTTCATTCTCAGAAATATTCTTCTCTCAAATCATCTTTATTGTTATTATTTGTTGTTTTATTCATAAATTTTGTAATACAATAATTCTGCATTTGTCTTTTTCAGAATTCCTAGTTTATTGTCGTATATGGTGGGGTTTTACTAAACCATATTTAAAATGTTTTTTTTTATAAATTATATGCTTGTTAGATAATTGGAAATAATAATAATACTTAATTTAAAATATATTTTTTACATTGTTTAATTTGTAACTATGTTATGATTAATTAATTAGAAAATATTGTGTTTTTTTTCTTATTATTGATGTTAGAACAAGCTATCCGAAATAGGTGCATATAGAAAAAAAACTTCTAAAAACTACAATTCAAAACAATATTATATTATATGTTATAGTATGTTTATTCCATTGTTTTGGATTACCTTATTTGAAATTTTAAAAAAAAAACTCTATATCATATATTATGAATTTTTTATTTTATAGTTTTTATAGTTTCAATTCTACTAATTGAGTTTTCTAAATATCATAAATGCAAGAAAATTTAATTAATACAATTGGAATACTGAAAAGTAAAAAAGCTTATATGCATTACTCAAAATACTTAATTGACATTAATCCATTTAAAGGCGTTTTTTATGAGTATTTTAAAAAGATAAAAAATAAAAAGACAAAATTTAAATAAAAAATAAATTAGAGAAACTATATAAGAAAGTTTTTATAAATTATTTTAATTTACATTTTTTTTACTTTTATATGTTATAAATGTTAGAAGATAAATAGGTCCATAATTAAAATATGTGGAATCAAAATTATATAATTATGAAAAAATAAATACATAATTAAATCTTTATTAGTGAAGAATGACTCATTGGTTAGGTGTCATTATGCATTTTTATAATATTGGTCAATTTAGGACAACAGACTTTTTTAGTATGACTTCTCATTTCAAAGAAATTAACTTTAACAAATAATTTGATGGGAAAAAACAATTTAATAAATAAATAAATAAAGATAAAAAATATTTAAAAAATAATGCCAAAATAGAAAAAGGGTTCTCAACTCAACTCTTTTGTCTTTCTACTTCTAATTTGCTCATCAAACCTCGTTTATAACTCCTTTATGTAAAAATTAATTTATTAATTATATATCTATTATTACATTTAAATCTCAACTAATTTGAATAATAATAATGTTTTCTTATACATACCCAAAGTGAAATAAAAATTAAGGAGGTTAAGACCACAAATTAAATTGGTTTGACTTTGTAATTAATTAAAATATTAATTATTTGATTTATTGTTCCTTCATCAACGAAACACGTGCTTATTTAAAATGTAGTAGTTGAAATAAAAAAAATTTACTCATAAAACGAGACCCACTTGTTTTAGTTTATTGTTAAAAATTTGAATGAGAAAAAAAAAATCAATTACGCTAAATCAGAAAAAAAAAATCAATTACATAAAAATAAAGAATATTTTAAATATTTAATAGAGTATGATTTTTTAATAGATATTAAATACCTCAATTACTCTAAATCAGAATGTTTATCAGGATAATTCACCTTAGTTGAATTACCAAACTTCAATCAAATTTAAGAATAATAACTCAACAGCGTAGTCAAAGAGATGGAGCATACGATAAAGTCACTATTTCTTATTTATTTTTATAAAAAATTATCTAAACAAGAAATAATAATTAACTATTATTTTATTTATATTTGGTAACTTTGAAGTATTTATTATTAATGTGTATTTCTTTAATGGGATTAACTTGATAGAATACAACTTATCACTTTATATAATGTCATAATAATTAAATAATTTTTAGTATTGAAATAGGCAGAACAATTATGTTAACACAATTTTCGTGAAAGAATGCATGTAATAAATTTATTAATTTAAATTTTATTCTTAGAGTATTTTTATTAGTATAACAAACTTTTATTTATTTTTTTCTTAGAGTTATTTATTAAAAAAATAAATTATTTATATATTTTTTATTCATTTAAATATAAAGTTTTTATATATAAAAAAAATATGGTTTGTGTATGAATTATTAATTGATTGAAGAAAAGTAGTAATGAAAAAGAAATAATAAGGTGCATGATGTATGATGAATAATGTAGGAGCGTTCTGACATCGAAAATAGCGCACGAGTGAGAAAGAATCTTGGGAGTTCGCTAAAGGAAAAACGAGGTTGTCTACTCTCCGATTAGATTCGGCTCCGTCCACGTCACACCAACTCATTTCAAATAATGGGCAAGCTGGCGGCGGGAGTAGCAGTCGTTTGCGCCGCCGCGGCCTGTGCGGCGGCGGCGCTGGTGGTGCGCCACCACATGAGGAGCTCCGGAAAGTGGGGTCGCGCGGTGGCCATTGTGAGGGAGTTCGAGAAGCAGTGTGGGACCCCAATTGCGAAGCTGAGACTGGTTGCTGATGCCATAGACGTTGAGATGCACGCGGGTCTTGCTTCTGAAGGTGGCAGCAAGCTCAAGATGTTGATTACCTTTGTCGATAATCTCCCTTCTGGGTTTGTTCTCTTCAATTCCACCACCCCTTTTCTTCTGATTTGCCTTTTTCTGCTTTGATTACACTGTGCTTGCATTACTTGGTTTGTTTTCATCTTACATAGTGGTGATGGCTTAGTGAGTTCTTGTTTGGTTTTGCAAAGTATGGAGTTGTTTGGATAAAGTTCTTCTGATTAAGTACTTGTATGTAGGAGAAGAAAACAATAGGGTCAAATAAATTAAGGTTCTTTTTAAGTTAGAATTATCTTTCAGAGAAGCTGAATTGGAGTGCTTTTGTTGTTCTGAAAAGATTATGAACATTTATAGGAGAAGAAAACAAGATGAGTTTCTCACATTATAGAGAAATTTAACTAAACAAGATGTGCAGATTACCTTGTATATAAGCTAATGGCTGAATATTTTTGTCATGTGAATTTGTAACTCTTGAAGGTTTCTTCCTTTTTGATTCATGGTTTCCTTTGTTGCATTGCTTACAGGGATGAGAAAGGACTCTTTTATGCGTTGGACCTTGGTGGCACAAACTTCAGAACCCTTCGTGTGCAATTAGGTGGGAAGGAGAAAGGTGTTGTGAACCTAGAGTCTGAAGAAGTTTCCATTCCTCCACATTTGATGACTGGTTGTTCACATGTAAGTCTGTTTGGAGAGATTCCATCAGAGTAATGAGCCTAACTACTCTCTCTAATATGTTCATTATGGGTTTGCAGGAACTGTTTGATTTTATAGCAGCTAAACTTGCAAAGTTTGTTAGTTCTGAGCCTGAAGAGTTTCACCCTGCCCCTGGTAAACAAAGGGAACTGGGTTTTACCTTCTCTTTTCCGGTGAGGCAAACATCAATTTCATCTGGAACTCTAATAAAGTGGACCAAGGGTTTCAACATTGAGGATGCGGTAATTCTAGTTACCTTGATTTTGTTATATTCAATTCTATCTTCCTTTCCTTGTCATTCTTTCTATTGTCATTTCATTTGTTTTGAGCATGATTGTGGTGCATAATCCAGATACATGCATGAGTATAATGTATCATACTTACTGACTCTTTTCAAATGGAGAATCCCTATTGGTTTTCTCTTCATCTCTCAGCTACTCTTTAATTGAGCAGGCTTCTGATGGTTACTCTTGTATTGATTCTGTTTGTGTTGTTTGTAGGTTGGAGAAGATGTGGTGGGTGAACTAACCAAATCCTTAGAAAAAATTGGTCTGGATATGCGTGTTGCAGCTCTAGTGAGTCTCACTTTGCTTTTTTTATAGCTTGTTTTCTTTCTCCTCTTAAGTCTGGTTTTGAAGAACAATTTTCATTTTCCATATGGCAGAAAATTTAGATTAAGTTTTGTAGTTTCATATATTGTGTTTAGTTAATGTCTTAAACTGGAGACAAAACCTAACTTGGAGATGTGAAGGTTAATGACACAGTTGGAACAGTAGCTAGAGCAAGATTCAGCAATCAGGATGTCATTGCTGGAGTTATTCTTGGTACCGGAACAAATGCAGCATATGTGGAGTCTGCACATGCAATTCCAAAATGGCAAGGTCTTCTACCAAAATCAGGAGAGATGGTAAATAGTTCATCTGAACACTTATTTTCTTGTGTGATACAAACTGTGTTTACTGTGATTCCATTAGGCAGGTAATGATTAACCGTGTATCAAAGCTTGCTGATTAATTATTGATTCTATAGGTTATAAACATGGAGTGGGGTAATTTCCATTCCTCCCATCTTCCTCTAACTCAATATGATAAAGATCTAGATTCAGAGAGCTTAAACCCTGGAGAACAGGTAATGATTATTTATCTATCACTGGTTTAAATGAACAGTGTGCATTTATAATACCCTTCCAATCTTGTTTGCAGATTTTTGAGAAGATAATTTCTGGTATGTATTTGGGTGACATTGTAAGGAGAGTTTTGTTGAAGATGGCTGAAGAAGCTGACTTCTTTGGAGATACTGTTCCTCCAAAATTGAAAATTCCTTTGATACTTAGGTATGATAATTTGTGCATTCAAACGTTCACTAATTTTCTTGAATTATACTTGCTAGTTTTCCATTTGGCCTTATTTTAGAAATTTCTTGTATTTCTACCTTGCCAACAATGATTCAGAAACTTTGTCTTCATATTTAATTGGTTGAATTATTAATTTGAGCAAGCTAAAATGCATGTTTTGTTCCAATTTCTTCGCATGTTCCATCTTAGTATCATATACCATATATTTAATTTAAAAGACTGATGAATCCACCTTTTCCCACTTCTATATCATTTTTCACCATTGGCATGTGGTCATCATTATATCACTACAAACTTTGAAGAAATATGAGTGAATCATAAGAAAGCATTTTTATGTTTGAATTATTTATGTACTTTACATTGTTGTCCAAAAGTCCAATGAAAAAATTTGTGAAGAGTGGAAGGCAAATTGTGGCCTCTCCTTTCATTTTTTTATCTTACCAAGCAAGGTGTCAAGAGTTTTGATTGTTCATTTTATTGCCTCCTGATTTTAGTCTTCTCTTTAAGGATTAAACAATGCAAAAAATTGGTAGGGAACATAAGTGGGAAAATCTTCTCATAGAGTTTTTTTCTCTTTTTTTGTGGGATGAACAGGACACCTGACATGTCTGCAATACATCATGATGCATCTTCAGATCTGAATGTGGTTGGAACCAAATTGAAGGACATATTAGAGGTAAGGACATGCTTCACTGACAATATGGAATATAAATATGCTTCTTTGTTCTCACATTTATACCATGTTAACTGTTTTCCATTAGTTAGACATAAAGATAGGAAATTTTGGTGAATCTGTTGTTGTTTGTGGTCTTTCATATTCAACATAAACAAATTGATCCACTTTCTGTTAAGGATACTTAACAAATATAGGTTGGTTGGTATTGCTCCTTCTGGGAAAGAAAGTGATCATAGATTTTCTCACTGTTTTTCTTTGTCAGATCAATAACACATCCCTTAAAATGAGGAAGCTTGTTGTTGAACTCTGTGATATTGTTGCTACTCGCGGAGCCCGGCTTTCTGCTGCAGGTATCTTTGGCATCCTCAAGAAAATAGGAAGAGACACAGTAAAGGCTGAGGAGAAACAGAAACAGAAATCAGTAATAGCATTGGATGGAGGATTGTTTGAACACTATACTGAATTCAGAAGTTCCTTGGAGAGTACACTAAAGGAGTTGTTGGGAGATGAGGCTTCTGATTCAGTTGGCATTGAGCATTCTAATGATGGCTCAGGAATTGGAGCAGCCCTCTTGGCAGCTTGTAACTCTCAGTATTTGGGAGTGCAAGACTTCTGAAGATGTGGTTTAAGCCAAGGAAAACCAGTGTAACACTAGTTTCAATTTTTTTTTACACCTAATAGATCAACGGAATGAAGCCAAAAAGCCTAGTTACTAGTCCTAGGGACCTTTCAACAGAAGGGTGGACTTAGTCCAGAATTTGTAGGGCTCTGTGTTCTTGCTGCTTCTTGGATAATTACTGGGGCATTGTTTTGGTTAGGAGTTTGTCTCTGTCACATCAATGAATAATAGGAGAGATATAAACTTTGAGTTTTCATGTTTTCCCAATGTAACGTTTTCAACAGAAGTAAACTAGGATTATTGATTGAATTCAAAGCTTTTCTGAGTTATCAATGAAGAGTTGAGTTGGCTTTGTTTCATTATATTTTGGTTATCATATCAGAATTCAGCAAAGCTGATTATTTTAAGAGTTTTGATCACTTCCAGAACTCCCTCTATGTTTGTTTTGACAAAAATAACTCAAAAAAAGGAGGATCAAAGGTAGTCATTATAACATTAAAATTTAAATTAACTTCTGTTCAGTGAAAGGGTGTACAAAGTGAGAAAATAATATTGTATTGATCACTACAATAAATTTAATTAAAAGTAAAAGTAAGCATTTTTTTTCTTTGCATAGTTTTTAGCGGAATCAAAGCAATAAAACACTTTTAGTTGTTTTAAAAGTTAAATCATTTTAAATATAAATAAACCATATAAAAAAAATTAAAATTACAATTAAGATAAACGGATTACATTACATGCTTATAGAATTTATTTATCGGTTATACTTTTATATATATATATATATATATATATATATATATATATATATATATATATATATATATA
>Ga0123342_1002426_pt1 | contig 30948 bp, 25 predicted proteins | sample Turbeawhitnodule_FD_89960 | JGI IMG/M metagenome (GOLD analysis project Ga0123342, IMG submission 89960) | Root nodule microbial communities of legume samples collected from Mexico - Turtle bean Mexico white nodule | ecosystem: Host-associated > Plants > Roots > Nodule | place: Mexico: Nepantla... | reverse complement strand
GGATGTTGGATATGATATTTTTCATGTAATTTGGAATAAATAATAGTGGATATGTTAGGTAGTGGGTAAGTCAAGAATATTGGAAGGTTGATACTTGGATTATGTAACATTCAATTAATGTTTATTGCTACATTAATTCTAATGTCTTTGTTTTTTATGACAATTTTTCAAAAAATCATTGAATTTCTAAATTTTTTTTAATGCGGTCTGACCCACAAACCCGCAGACCAACCCTTATGCGAGGAGAGATGAAAAATTTAACGCGCACTCACTTTGTGGGACGGGTTAATCCGACCTACATTTTACAAACCAAATGCGGAACGGACCTATGCGGGTGGACTGATCCGCTTTGCCATCCTATATGAAATTCCACTAAAACTTTAAACATGCTATTATTCAATAATGCATCAAATTATCCATATAATATAATTAAGATAGTCTTTTTAAGAGCAACTTAACCGTCTGTATTATACCAAAAATAATTGTACAGATAAAAAAAAAAATTCCAAAATCAAAAGATAAATAAAAAGATACCTAAAATCTAACCTAATGCTTATAAATTAAAGCACATTTATAAATAAACCCACTCACAACAACTTGGAGATGGAGATTGGAAATCCGTATAGAAGGTAATTCACAGGAAATTCCTCTTATAAAAATATTTTTATCAATAATTTATTAATATTATTTTTTACTGTAGGAATTGAACTGAGGGTAAGAAAGTTTACTACTGCAACTAATACATACTACTAAACACAATTAAACTATAACCAATTTCTTAAGTTGGTAACATTTATTTCCGCACATTTTGTTTGTAAGTTTTTAATGTTTAAATATGAAAAATAAAAAAAAATCATCTTAATTCAAGTTTTACATGAATTAACGAGGATGCTAATTAAAAAAATGAAAATAACTATTATTTTTAAACATATTTTTTTGTTCTATACACATGGAGTTATTAACTTCATATTCAAAGAATAAAATCATTGCTTATTATATCATGTCATATACAATGATATCTTTAATAGTAACTTTATTTTTTTCAAAATGACTATTTAACCTAAAAATAATTGCTGTAATTTTTTTATACATGACATAGCAAAAAAAGGTTTTGGTTAACCATTGATCACGCTTATTAGTTTGAAAACGCCAATAAAGGTAAATATTAAAAGAGCACAGTCAATAAAAAAAAAGGAAAAAATTATTTTTTTATAATACTAGTGGTAAAAAATAATACAAAATAAAAAAATATTATAAATCAAATGTGATTATTTTACCTTGAAAAGAAATGAAAATTACTTTTCAGGTTGACTTTTTATTGGTTTCTACAGTTAAAATGATATCAATGAAAATGACAAATTTCTTATACTCTTGATACATCGAAACCCTAAATTATAAATATCACTAACTAATAAAAAATGGAAGATCACTCATTCCTTAAAAAAATGTTGACAAAAAATAAAAAGGCTTGAAAAAAAGAATATTAACACTTATCAAAGTATCAAGTAACCATTACTTTTTGAAATTGGTTCATCTTTCTCCTTTTCCTATTATTATTAGAAAAATAATATGTTTGTAATAATTATTGTAAATCTTCACATTTTAAAATGTTACTATTAAAAAAATGATATAATATCACAAATAATTTTTTATTAAATATTTGTGTAAAAGTGTTCCATGATGGGTAATAATATACATGAGTTAAACTTTTACATAATTAATTAAAACAAAAATGATCTATATTTATGAAACTTATATTATTATTATTATTATTTGTTATTTGGTTCCAGTGTCTGAACGGTGGGATAATTGTAGATATCGATGCAATGAAATTGGTATTTCTCCGTTTAGGCACAGCCAGTGCTACGGTCGTTACAGTTGGAGAAGAAGGCAAATCTCAGCAACTCGCCGGAAATCAAAATAAGAACACTTTTCAATTCACTTTTTGGCCTTCCTTTGGTACTTCCAATTCTGCCAATTCACGCACAAACGCGCTGTAATCCAATTCCCTCTTCCCTCGCAATTCCTCAATTCCACGAAACAAATCCCTAGCCCACCACTACAGGGCGTGCGATCTACTCTGCGGTCGAAGACGAAGGAAGTGCAATGGCGGCTCCTAACATGGATCAGTTCGAAACGTATTTCAGGAGAGCAGATTTGGACGGAGATGGCAGAATCAGTGGAGCTGAAGCCGTCTCTTTCTTCCTGGGATCCAATTTGCCCAAACAAGTTCTCGCCCAGGTTTTATTCTATTTCAAATTTCCAATCTAAAGTAAACGTGTCAATTCACTAACTTAAATTGATTGTTTCGTTATGTGTTTACTCTTGGAGGCATTGGATTTTCAGCATCGATGGTTATGCTTTCGATATTGTTCGCTTAGAATATCTTATTTAGGCCTCTCTTCTATGCTTTTCCTTGAAAATGTTAACCGATCTAGATTATTCTTGTGTAATGTTTCGTGTCCTCGGTGTGAGTTGCAGGTATGGGCGTATGCTGATCAGGCCAAAACTGGTTTCCTTGGGCGCGCAGAGTTTTTTAATGCTCTGAGGTTAGTTACTGTGGCTCAGAGTAGGCGAGATTTAACGCCTGACATTGTGAAGGCAGCGTTATATGGTCCTGCTGCTGCTAAAATCCCCGCGCCGCAGATTAATCTTGCTGCCGTATCTCAACCTGTCCCGAGGCCCTCTGCTGGATCTGTTGGACAGATGGGTGTTACTGCACCCAATTCAGCTCAAGGTTTTGCCTATAGAGGACAAGGGTTAGCAGGTCCTGGTGCAAGCCCGCAATATTATCCTCCACAGCAGAATCCTGCCATCAGACCTCATCAATCAATGCCTGTTACCGGTGCTGCGCGTCCGCAACAGGGTGTTGCAGGCCCTGATATTTCTAGAGGAGTTAACATGGGTGGTCACAATTTCTCAAATCCTGGGCTATCAAATGATTGGAATAATGCTAGGCCTGGTATGGTGGCTACCAGACCTCCAGGAATGAACCCGTCAGCTGCCTTCCAGACGTCACAGTCTCCAATTTCACCAATGCCCCAGTCATCTCCAATTTCACCAATGCCCCAGTCATCTCCAATTTCACCAATGCCCCAGTCATCCCCAATTTCACCAATGCACCAGTCATCTCCACTTTCATCAATGCCCCAATCATCTCCACTTTCACCAATGCCCCAGTCATCTCCGGTCTCATCAATACCCCAGTCATCTCCGGTCTCATCAATGCCCCAGTCAACAGCTGTTAACGCTAAATCATTGGGTGTTTCTGGAAATGGGTTCTCTTCCAATTCAGTTTTGGGCAATGATTTCTTCTCTGCTGCCTCATCAATATCGAAACAAGAACCTGCTGGACACAGTTATTCTGTTACCAATGTCTCATCAGCCATTGTTCCTGTTTCCACTGGTCCCCAACCTGTAAAGAAGCAAAATTCACTTGACTCATTGCAGAGTGCATTCTCATCAGTGCTGCCTGCAAATAGTCAGTTTCATCGGCCACAGTCTGTATCAAACCAGCAAATTTCACCACAAGCTTCTTCTCCACATACACCATCTGGGATGACAGGTGGGGTTGGAAATGCAAATTCTGACAATGTGCAGCTTTCTTGGCCAAAAATGAAGCCTACTGATGTGCAGAAGTATACAAAGGTGTTTTTGGAAGTTGACACTGACAGGGATGGGAAGATCACTGGGGAGCAGGCTCGCAGCCTTTTTTTAAGCTGGAGATTACCAATAGGTAAGCCTGTTTCCTACTAACTGACCCTTTTTGATGTATTTTTCATGCAAGTTGGTTCGTTGATGTGTTGGCTTGTCATAAACATAACAAGAACCATAGTCACTTGAAAATTTTAGTTTTAGCTTCTTGAATTCAGATTTCTTTTCTGGATGGGAAGGGTGTACCTTAATGGCTTTTTTGGTTGACATGGAACAACCTCTGTGCACTGATACTGGATTTTTATTGTTTTTTACTGAGCAAACTTATGACTAACAATGCTTTATGGTGTTAATTGGTGGGTGATGAATTGTTACAAGAGTTTATCTCTTGCCTAAGATGATTTGGCCATGCGATGATAAGACTCATAGAAGTCTCAGTAAGAAGAGTTTATTAGATGAAGGATAGCAAAGTAAATAGAAGTAGAGGAATAATAAGGAAAGTTGTAAAAAAATGCATTGAAAAGTACCCAGATTTAAATTGGGTTTTGACAAAATATAGTCTCATTGTTTGGTCCATATTGCTGAACCCACTTAGTGAGAAAATGCTCTTGTTTTTATTGTTATTTGTTATCATTCTCTAAATTTACCTGCGGAAAATTCATTGATCATGGATCATTCAAGTCAGATTTTTGTTGTATCTATCTGAATTTTGTTTGTCAACCAAATGTTTGTATGAGGATACATGAGTGAGGGAGCAATGGGTAAAAATGCTCTTCGAGTAATAAATCTTTTATCACTATTGATTAAATGCTTAAGAGAGTTCTTCTTGACCAAACAAAGTGTAATATTAATGAAACAGCTAACTACTATGACTGTTATTTCTTATACAGGAAATGCAATTTTTTATCTCCCCAAAATATCTGAAATTACTGTAATATGGTTAACAAGTACTTCCTAAGTGGGGGTATTTTAAAGCTTTTTGGAATCAACTAAATGAACAATTTCACTAGAAAGGAATAAAGACAGTAGGTTAAGTATTATTTCTTAAACAAACTTACCAAGGAAACTAGTATCCCATTGAAAATTTGAAAAAGCCACTAACACATGCTACACCCATTAAAATAGAGGAGCTTTTCAACACCATATTGTCTTCTGTTATTATTGTCATTATTTTCGGATCAAAAACAGTATTTATTGTTAGAAAGATTGGCCGCATAATCACCGTAGGGAGGACATAAACATAATACAATCTCATTACATATGTAAGGCAAAGAGGACGTCCTTGGAAACATCAGTGGTCTTCACCGACCATACTGGACAATTGTATTAACCACATGTTGCCTTAAAGTTGTAGTATCCTTTTTTTCCATCCCAAACCTTTAAATAAGCAATGGAATATCAAGTGGAAATGTGGATTGTTCTTTTGCAACTGTCTGCAAATAACAATGACATAAATAGAAAGAGCAGGGCGAGGTCTAGAAATCTGTAACACTTAATTTGTATTAATCCTGTAAAGTACTGTTGTGCAGATTAAAAGGGTTAGGGTTTAGGAGAATAAATTAGAAGCTGAAAAAGAATTTATTAGAAAGCAGTTCTGTTGAATTTATAGTTGAAGTTCTTGTATATTAGTCGCAGTGAGTAGAAACAAGTGAAAGGGACTCTAATTCAATTAGATTTCTATTAATGTGAATGGTTCAAGAGATATGAATAATTAATTTGTTGGTGGGAAAATTATGCATACAAGAGCAACATCTAAGCAAGGGAAAGCCTCTAAGAAACAAATATTCCCACCATAGTATTGTCCTGAAACCTGATGCAATAACTATCACTCAAATCCAAAGAAACAAGTAGTCAAAACACACATCTCTCTGTAATAACATTACATGGATATGCATGAGTTTAAATGATCACAGGTTGGCAGCCCTCCACCCATTTTAATCCAAATCATACATACTATGAATTATTTGGTATCGTAATGGATCATTTAAAAGAAAAAAAAAGGTGACAAAGATATTGATAATTTGAGAAGAGATGTATAGTAGGTTACAGTTATTAGATCTAATTCTACACACATTTATAAATGTATTTGGTTATGGAACCTAGAATCCCTATCAATTCCAAACCATCATGTTTGACCTCAGAATCATAATAATTCAAATTCTTTGAGGAGAATAACTATAAATACTGATAGCTTGAGTTTCAGCTGGATTCTGTGATAGATGACAGTCATTTGATTTAGACCTGAGAAATAGATCAACTCAACACTTTGAAATCTACCGGGCTATGAACCACAAGAACTTTATGAATTAGTTGACAAATAAGTATTTCATGTAGGATGAATGAGAGTTGGAATTGGTTAATTCTATTGGTTCATACCTAATGTATTCCTAAATGCAGAGTTGATCCTAGGTCTAGTCATTTTCCCTCAATTCTCAAATGATATAATACAAGATAAAATACCTCTTCCTTTACATCTGCCTCCTACTTATTTATTCCTCAAATGCCATTTAATTGACTAATCCTTTTACTAACTACAATAACTATCCTAACTAATAATGGCTAAGAATATTACCCTCTTGAAATCTTGTTGGCTATGTTGGAAATTGTTACTAAAAGTTGAATATCACCCTCCTATTTATTTATTTACCTCTCAAATTTCTTCCTACTAACTAAAATAACTGTCCTAACTAACTTCCTTACTCGATCAGACAACCATTTTTTTTGGTAAGCATGCTTATTGTCCTATTTATTCAATTCAATTATCAAATGCTACTAAGCAAGCTACACTGGCAAGATGATCTTATTAGATTTGTTTCTTTACTCTGTTTTTTGGACTGTTTTTTAGCTTCATTATTTTTGAAATTTTCTTGGAGAGGGGATGACCCTTTTAGCATTTCTCCGAAGGCAATAATGTAATCCGTGGACTTTGTGCAGAGGTGTTAAAGAAGGTGTGGGACTTGTCTGATCAGGACAATGATAGCATGCTTTCTTTGAAGGAGTTTTGCTTTGCTCTTTATTTGATGGAACGGTACAGGGAAGGTCGACCTCTTCCACAGTCTCTTCCAAGCAATGTTATGTTTGATGAGACACTGATGTCTATGACAGGCCAACCAAAAATTGTTCCTGGAAATGCAACCTGGGGAACCGGCCAAGGTATTTTCTCTTATTTACTCTACAATTTTCTTTTCTTTTTCTCTTATAAGACACCTTTTGATGATTTTTTTTACTTTTATCCATCTCAAGGTTTTCAGCAACAACAAGGGATGCCAGGTGCTCGGCCAGTGGCACCAACAGCTGGTTTGAGGCCTCCAGTCCATGGAAGTTCTGCTCAGGCTGATTTCACTACACAGCCCAACCAGCAAAAGTCAGGAACACCTGTGTTGGAGGATTCCTTTCTGAATCGCACTGATAATGGTGAGCAGAATATATTGAATACAAAGCCTCAAGATGCAACAACTGCAGAGAAGAAGGTATTGGCTCTGCCTTTGTAATTTTTCTCCATATATAAACATATATTTATGAAAGTGAAGATTATCCATAATGTTTTTCGTACATGCTTGTGTTTTCTGTTTTCATTAAGGAAGATGCTTTGTTCTCCTATTCCTTTGTAGTTCTCATCCCTTCATCTTAATTTATTTATGTTTATTTTGAAGTTCCATTTTATAGAAATTGGAAAATTATAAAACTCATCCTAAAAGCCAGGGATTCAACTATATATCTACAAGCAAGTGTAAGGTAAAGAGACACCTTTGAAATTATGAGGCTTTCCTTTCCCAACCAAATGCATCAAATAATTGTATAAATTGCAGCCTCCTATAAAACAACTGTTTCCTTGTTTCTGCCAAAATTTTGTTCCAGTAGAAAGGACACAAATACAGGTTCACAGTCTCTTAGTGCTTGTTTGGTACTCCCTTCAGAATTAATGATGATTGTTTGGTGGGTGGACCCAAGTTAGTTTTTGGTCTTAAATATAATTTCACAAGTAAAATTGAAATGAATTATGGGGCTGAAAGTTACTTTTGTAACCCAAAATTAACTCCCCATTTTCTATAATATCCTCAACCAGATCTATTCAGTTGTAAATGATCTTGGTTCTTTTGCACATTTTGAGAAATTCTAAATAAAAAATGTTTCTTCCTGCTATTGTAGTCTGAAGAAGCTCAGAATGTTATTTTGGATTCAAAAGAGAAGATGGAGCTTTACCGGAACAAAATGCAGGAACTGGTCTGTAATTCATATCTTGTCTCTTTTTATTTTGATCTTAGATTGATGTTTTTTTCTTAAGGCTTTGCATGGTTGAAATAAACTATTTGTAGGCTTGCTAGGCCATACTGCTGGTGGCTCACTTTTGAGTAAACTTGTGTTAGAATTAATGGAGTTATTACATTACAGAGGTTAAAATAAATTTATTAGCAATCTTTGATCAGAAGTTATGTGAATAATTATTATATGTTAGTGTTGCTTGGTTTTTACAGAAATACCTTCTAAGCTAAATAGTTCTTTTGTTTATACTATTTTAACTTATAAGCATAATACAAGCTAATTCAAAACACAGTAAGTGTACCAGAGCTGTGCAATTTAGCTGGGGGTTTGGTTTGCTATGACAAATGCCTACCAGTGATGGAATTTAGGGTTTTATGGTTCTAGTTAGGCCTCGGTTGAAGCCTAGGAATTGATTTCTGGTTAGGAAGAAGACTGGAACTTTTGAGGGCAAGGAACCACTTTCTTTCATCCCAAGAAACTCTAACTGGAATCATGCACGCAGGGAAATAGATGATTTTCAGTGAATAAAGTTGATGATTTATTGGGTAAAAGTCAGTACGACTTCCTCTCAAGAAACTAAAGGGAATCGGTCTTGCAGTGAATATTTTTATTTTAACTGGATCCAGTTAAGGATTTTGTTGAAAACCAATATGATTTTTTAAAATATTTTTTTTATTGCATGATACGAATCTGATTATGATTAAAGAACTATGAATTATGCACTTACTCACTCCCCATTCCTCTTACATTTACTTGTATTTCAGGTTCTATATAAAAGCAGATGTGATAATCGATTAAATGAGATAACAGAAAGGGCATCTGCGGATAAGCGCGAGGTATATTCCTTTCTTGTGAAAACGTGATGCATGTTTATGTGAAAAGAATTAGCTATCATTTGGTGGCGTGTTACAGGCAGAATCATTGGGCAAGAAATATGAAGAGAAATACAAACAAGTAGCAGAAATAGCATCAAAATTGACTGTTGAAGAAGCTAAATTTCGTGATGTCCAGGTAATTAGAAAATCTAAATTGTTGAAAAATAGGCTATTTGTGAATGGTGAGAGTTATTGCTTACTTATTATGCACTACATTTTTTATTGCATTGATTGTTCTTATTAACGAAGGACTAACAACTTTAAAGTTTAAGTTGTTGGGCTAAAACTCAAGAGGGGTTTTATATCTAAAAAGCACTACCCTACTTGAAGCATGCATGTAGGCCTGACTCAACTTATTTTTAAGCCTAAAACAAACTTTGATACGAGGCCTTTCTAAATTAATCATGATATGTTTATTGACAAAAAATAATAGTAGTATTTTATTAAAAGTTTATTTTTGAATTTTTTTCTGGATAAAAAATCATTTTATTATTTATTATGATAGATAAGGGATGATAGTTTTTACTTCTATGATTTAACATGATTGCATGTATAAAATCGGATTCTAGACAAAAGTTAAAAATTTAACATAGGAAAGAATTTTAAAATTAATAATTTAACAAGTTTACATAAACTAAACTAAACAGATATAACGTTGACAACAACACCAACCCTATAGCTTTCTGTTGTATCCTTATAGGATGAAGTTTGTCATCTTACTGATTTTTTCTTCTTAAGAAAAAGTTTAGAAGATTAGAGATCATAACACTATTCTCCAAACAAGAGATTCACTTTAGAAAGTAAAATGAAATTTATTGTCATGAATAAAAGATTAAACCATTAAAGTTTATATTAGATAATTTATTATGTATGTGGATTCATTTATTATAACAACTACTGTAGATTCAACACTTTAAGAGGCAGTTTTCTGTTAAAAGTATTGTTATTCTTAATAGAATTGTATCATTTATAAAGTAACCATTATATTTTTAAAATATTATTTCTAAGTAAAGTTGTTTTTGGGAGGCTTAAATCAAGGGCTTCATTGGCCTTGCCCTTGGGCCAACCTGCTTGGGTGACATGCAACCACTTACACTGGCCTAAAATTAAACTTTTATTTAGAATGAGGTTGAGAAGGATCAGACTCATGACCACTTGTCCCGGACCAACTCTCTCTTAAAAGCTTAAATTGTAAAGTAAATGCTCTTGTATGATTTGATATCTTGAAGAGCTCCTTGTAATCTTTGTTGGTCTTAGTGGATCTTCTTTGTTTTGCTTGTCGAGTTTGGATGCAGGCCTGTTGTTCATGGCTGGCCAAGTCACTAAAATTTTGTGACTGTTTCTCTTCTTCCTATTGTCTGTTTGCTTGTTTAGAGAGTGAAGCTCACCACTTCTTGTGGAGTATTCAAATGAAAGTGAATGTAAGGGAGAGTGGAAACCTGAGGAAGCATGTAGTCTTCCACGTGTATTATATTTGTAGTGCAAGTCTACAACCCTTTTCTCGTTTTCTTGCAACAACAAACTTGTGTCTTGGGTGGATTATGAATGTCTTGAAAGTTGAAACATTTCAATTTTCAATGCACCTTTAACCATTAGTCTGTATATATTTAGGAAAGGAAGGTGGAATTGCAGCAAGCCATCGTCAAAATTGAACAAGGAGGTAGTGCAGATGGCATTCTTCAGGTGAATTTTATTTCTTGAATAAAGATGGGAAGTTCTGGGGAACCTGTCTTGTACTGTTACTGATATTTAGCAAAATCTGCAGGTCCGTGCTGAACGCATACAGTCAGATCTGGAGGAGTTATTTAAGGCTCTAGCTGATCGGTGCAAGAAACATGGGATGGATGTGAAGTCAATTGCAATGGTTCAGCTTCCTTCTGGTAATTATAATCTCATTTTGTCTCATCATGGCTTCTTTCTCAATCAATTATTTATATTCTTTGTCAATTCTCAAATAATCATTCTGCAACAATTTTATGATTTATTTTGACTTTTTTACTCAACAGATGTGATTCTTTATATTAATACTTCTGTGGAAACCTCATTTTGTGATCTGTAAACCTGTATTTTTCCAAGGATCTTCTTTTAAAACCAATGGCATTGCATATCAACTCATTGATAAATTACTTATATTTGTTACAAGTGAATGCATTTTTCTCTGTTTCTAACTTTAATTGTGGTTGTGTTTGTGTGCGTGTACCAACCTGATGAATTAAGGTTGGCAACCTGGAATTCCAGAGGGAGCTGCTTTTTGGGATGAAGATTGGGATAAATTTGAGGACGAAGGTTGCCATAATCTTTTTTTATCCTTACGAAATTATTTTCATTTTTTGCATGAATTAACTTGTTTCATTAATTGCTTTGTTTACTTCTAGGATTTGGCAATGATCTTACTTTTGACACTAAAAATGCATCTTCAAAACCAAAGCCAGCATTTATTGACGGAGAACAAAATTTCTCTGATGATAATTCTATTCATGGTTCACCTGTGAATGCAAATGGGAAGCAAGAAAATTCTGCTAACGGTGATTATACAGTTGAGGATGAATCCTATGCACATAGTGAAGAAGACTTGGCCAGAAGCCCTCACGATAGTCTAGCTGGGAGGAGTACCGTGGAGAGTCCTTCTCAAGACTTCTCAAATCCTCACTTTGGAAAAGGTTCTGAAGCAGATGCAGAAACACATAGGTAATTTCTTTTATTTTTGTCTCGAGGCTGTGTTTGGGGGAGGGGTTGATTTGTCAATTCCCAATTTTTCTGTTTCTGAATGCATGGTTTTGAGTGTGAAGCATCTATCTAGTAATTGTGACGTTATTAATCTATGGCAACAGAAGTTTTGATGAATCGACCTGGGGTGCATTTGACAACAATGATGACATGGACTCAGTGTGGGGTTTTAACTCTAAGACCAAGGTAACCCTTTCTATTTATAGCTTTAAATTCTGAGCTGTTTGGGATATTAACATAATTAGTTTCCGTTATTGAGTAATAATCGTTCTCGGGGAAATTCTTTTAAGATTATTTTTATACTAAATTGATGCATGAGATAGGCAATGGAGGTCTTCTTTCATTATAATTTTTGGAATGGATTTCTTAGCACATTTACCAAAGAACGGATGAAGGGACGTCATTTTTCAAAGATCAAGTCGCGTTGGTGTAAAGCTACTACCTGCTAAAATTTTATGTTTGGCTTTGTAGGACTCTGACTTCGAGCAGGGAGATTTCTTTAAATCTGATGATTTTGGTATAAACCCAGTTAGAATAGGATCTACACATACGGATGGCGCGTTCCAGACAAAAAGCCTATTTACTTTTGATGATTCGGTGCCTGCAACTCCAGTTTCCAAGTTCGAAAACTCTCCCAGGTACAGTGAGGCGGGGGATCATTTCTTTGACATGTCAAGGTTTGATTCCTTCAGGCACGAAAGTGGATATTCTCCACAACCAGAGAGGCTTACGAGATTTGATTCCATAAGTAGCAGTAAGGATTTTGGCTATGGTAATGAAAAGTTCACAAGGTTTGATTCCATAAGTAGCAGCAAAGATTTTGGCAACAGTAATGATAAGTTCACAAGGTTTGACTCCGTGAGTAGCAGCAAGGATTTTGGCTACAATCCTGAGAAGCTCACAAGGTTTGATTCCATGAGTAGCAGCAATGATTTCGGTTTCGGTCGTCAGGGCCATGCAAGGTTTGACTCAATTAGTAGCACCAAAGACTTCGGTCACAGTGGTCCATTCTCTTTCGATGACTCTGATCCATTCGGCTCCTCTGGGCCTTTTAAGGTCTCTTCAGAAAATCATTCTCCGAAAAAGGGTTCAGATAACTGGAGTGCATTCTAGCCTGCAATCCAACTCTTCCAGGGTTTTCTTTGTTTCCATTTCCTTGATTGTTCATGATAGCCTATTTTTTTTGTGTATAGCTAGAAGAAAAGCTGGATGGTAATTTTATATGGTGTGATCAATGTATCAGTTTGAAGAGAGTTTTTCCTTTATTCTTTTGGTAAATGCGCGGACGTGTTGTGAAAGATAGATAGATAAAATCAAATGTCTTGTTCGTATCATGGATGTACTATTGAGTTTAATGGCAAGTGCATGCAAAGTTTTTGTTTTCTTGGTTTCATTACATGCATTTACATATGTGCTGCATTCCCATGGCTTTTTTCAATGCTTGCCATTTAACTATCATCACAGACAAAATAAACTAACACCAAAGCACATTGCTCACTCTATTTTTCCTGCATGTCTGCAGTAAAATATTAGTCTTGGTTGCTGTTCTAAGCATTTAGTATGGTTGGATACCAAAATCTTTGGAACGCTGGATCCCCATCAAGACTATCCACATGCAAATGCAATGCATTTCCGGCATATAAATGTTGGTTAAAGCATATAGCAGAAGAATCAAACAACAAAATAACCCATTCATAAAAAAAGCAAATGAACTAAAAGTTTGTTCTAATGTATAAGTTGACTAGTCTTTAAAATTGAAAAGTGTGGTCACGTAGTTCCTTGACGAAAAATAAAATAAAATCAGCATTTAAATAGATAACCATATTCAAATATTAAAATATACGTGACTAAAATAACACTATTAATGTATATTTAAATATTAAAATAACAGTAAATAGATAAATTCATAAACTAATTAATATTTTTTTAAATTTTAAAGATTAATGTGATAACACCAACCCTTTTAGAAAATAATAAAGTTGCTGTTTGCTGTTTACTTTCTACATTTATCACAATGTACAGTTTAAATTACAAGGTACAAAGAAGAAAGAAGAAAGATTGCATCATGCTCAATACTCAGGTTTCCCGTGAGTGGTCAAAAAACAAAGCATATTTCACTTTCTGTGTCCAATGATCCAGCGAAGTGAAATAATATTTACCTGACTAAAACTAATTGTTTTCAGCTTAAAAGTTAATTTTCTTTTATATTGTTATAGCTTTATAAACAGTAATATTCTAATTCTTCTAATATTAAAAGGAAATAAATATAAGAGGAAAATGATTTTACCCGTTAATCTTTTCTTTCTCCAAACTAAAGACGTTGTTAATTATATTTAACAAGGTTAGTTGATAAATTAGTTAAATAAGTCATCAGAATTAAAAATAATAAACACACAAAAGTAAATAACAACTGGAGGTGTTCAATTAACACACTCACGTTAAAGTCTTTCAACTCATACTTTTAAAACCAACTATAAATATCTTACTCTCTACAGTATTATTGGCAAAAGTCTCATAAATAGATCTATATTGGATTTTTCCAATTATAGTGGTACTATTCAAAATGATTCTTGTTTTTGCTTGGTATATTTTAATTATTTAATAAGTGTAAGAATAAACATTTTGTATTAGAACACATTAAAACACTTATTATAAAAAAATAAGGCAGCTTAAATCCTCTTCTTAGTATTAATACAAGTTAAATTTGAAACCTCAAATTCAACAATTAATATAAAATTTTTCTGCAATTTTGATTTTAATTTAGAACACTATACCTAAATTTTGTCCGTTATTATTTTAATAGGAAATGGTACGAGGCAAGCTGTATTCTTGGAAGGCCCAGATGGATGAAAGCTCCATCTTCTCTCTTTCCATTTGTCTCACCTCATCACTGTTACAATCCAGTCAACCTTCTCTCTCTCCATCTTCTATTTTTCTAAAAACATCTTTTTTATTTATATTTATTTATGTTTTCTTTTCCCAATTTATTGCAATTTCTGCGTTGTTAATTTTGGTGTTTCTCTTCTTCCACTTCCTCAACCTCAACTCAACTACCTCTCTCTCTCCTCTCCTGCTCCTGCAATTCCAACTCTTTAACCATGCCACAACTCCAATTACGCTGCCCCGTCAACTCTCTCTCAAGGGTTTCTCTTCAATTCTCAAATTAAATACTAAAAGTAGGTTTTTTTTCTGGCTGGCTGCTTCTCTCAAGTCGAACACGGGTACCCTTCTTGCTGTTTATTTGATTACCGTACCCCTTCGTTTTGTTTTCTCTGTGGTTGTTCGTCATCGCCCAACGGCACTTACTCTCTACTATGCAGAGTTTCTATTTTTGATTCAGTGATAATTACTTAAAACACCATCAGTTTCTGTTTAAAGGAAGGTTAGATTGAAGTAATTTGCATCACCCTGTTTTGAATTATGGGAATATGCAATTCTGGGAGATCTGTGTGTCATGTTTCTTAGTTGTTGGTATGTTGGGACATTATTGTAATTTCTATTAACCTCCGACACAATCATTTGTTTGTGTTTCTATTCTAGTTGCTCATGTTTTTCTTCCATTGGTGGAAGATGATATAAAATATAAATACTTCAATTTTCTTGCATATTCACTTAATGTCAAGCATATAGAAATCATCATCATAATAAGTATAACTTTCCAAGTATTCATTATAGAAGTTAACAGAGTTACCCTACTGTCTCATAATGTGAAAAAACTTTTATACTTTTAGGGCAATAAAATATAAATCTATATGAATGCCCCATGATCTTGCAATTATTCCATGTTTCTTGGCGTTACCTTGACCTTGTGTTATTTGTGACAATAGATTAGTGGGTATATGATGGCTGCGAGCTGGGATGGAAGTAATGATCCTGGGAGCCAGTCGGATGATAGCTTTCATTTTGAGAGGTTGCACATTGAGCCTCTATATGATGCTTTTGTATGTCCCCTGACGAAGCAAGTTATGCGTGATCCTGTTACTTTAGAAAATGGACAGACTTTTGAACGTGAAGCAATTGAAAAATGGTTCAAGGAGTGTAGGGAGAGTGGACGGAGACTGGTTTGTCCTTTGACTCTTCAGGAGTTAAGAAGCACAGAACTGAATCCAAGTATGGCTTTGCGTAACACCATTGAAGAGTGGACTGCCAGGAATGAAGCTGCACAGCTGGACATTGCTCGCCGGTCATTGAATATGGGGAGTCCAGAAAGTGAAACTCTTCAGGCCTTAAAGTATGTCCAGTACATCTGCCAAAGAAGTCGATCAAACAAACACGCTGTCCGCAATGCAGGGCTTATACCAATGATTGTTGACATGCTGAAGAGTAGCAGCCGTAAGGTTCGAATTAGAGCACTAGAAACCCTTAGAATCGTGGTAGAAGAAGATGATGAGAATAAGGTTTGTCATAGTTTGATGGTTATCATTTCATTTCATTCCTTTCTCATTTTTGGTATCATGAATGTACTGTTGGCAAATCCATGCTAACATATTATGTTTGCTCCAAAGGAATTGTTGGCTGAAGGTGATACTGTGCGTACTATAGTAAAATTCCTTTCCCACGAGCTTTCTAAAGAAAGAGAGCAGGCTGTCTCCTTGCTTTACGAACTCTCAAAGTCTGCTGCCCTTTGTGAGAAGATTGGTTCAATCAACGGAGCCATTCTAATATTAGTAGGGATGACAAGCAGCAATTCAGAAGATCTTCTCACTGTTGGGAAGGCCGAAGAAACATTGGCGAATCTGGAGATGTATGAGGCTAATGTTAGGCAGATGGCTGAAAATGGTAGATTGCAGCCTCTTCTGACCCAACTTCTTGAAGGTATTATTCTACTATATATATATCACAGCATACCCATGTTGTGTGGCTAATTTGCTCACCATTTTATGGTAATTTTCGAGAGAGCATAATTCGCTAGACCAACCTATTACACATTTTCTCGTAGAGATGATGTGCATGGGTTTTCTTTCATCTTATGTTTTGGAGTTATTTGGAGGGCAAATGCAAAAATTATATTTCTTGTATGGAATCTCATGAAATGAACATTTTTGAACTTTTGAAAACAGTCTGACTTGCCATTGATGTTGATAGGGACTTAGGTATTATGAGGTGTCTAAGTCTCACATTAAGTAGTATGGGATGTTCGGTGTAGTATTTTAGTGTTTGGTTTGGTTCCCCCCCTCTTAGCAGCTAACTTTAAAGGATGGGTTCCCCAAGTGTTTTGGTGCTTATCGTATTCTTATCATGTGGTGCAAGCATGAATTTGGTTTTCCATTGATATGTTTTTAGTCTTCTGAAATAGAGGCTATGAATGTGTTTGGTTGTTCCATTGTTTTGCTTTTAATTTTCTGATAGACTTCTCACACTATGTTGTGACTTAGGATTTTGTTTGGTCTCCTAAAGTTCTTTTTTTAGTTAAAACCATTACATTGAACTAGGGTTTTAAATAGAGGTGTGGAGTGGAGTGGTCCCTGACTGCTGCAGGGTCTGCTGGAGTGGAGCAGCAGTAGCTAACCAAATAGCGGCTGTTATAGTGGAGCTACATCTTGATTCCAAAAATCCTAAATAGAGACATTAGGGATTTTTTCGAGGGTAATTTTGGGGTTCTAATTTCAAAAATCGAAATCTATAGATGAAATAATTGTGGAAATGATAAAGACTTGATTTAGAAGATGATGATTGATAATTCTTAGCTAAGAAACTTGTACTTGACTATTAACTTACATGTTTTGTTTAAGACACCTACTACTTTTTACTTTTAATGCTATTAATTGAGTAATTTTTATCATTTTTTAGAATTCATGTATGTGGAACTATACAAAAAAATTTAAATAGTGACTATACATTATCTTACAAAAGCGCTTTTGGAGTTAGCTGCCATCCTGGATTTAAAACATTGCATTGAACACTATATAACATTTATATGATATATTTTAACCTATTTTTTGTTGTTTCTTCGAATGTTATGATTTGATACAGCTTACTTTCATGATTGAAAAACTAGCATGATTTATCATTTTGATTGCAATTCAACAAGCTGCACAAGTGTTGTTTATTGTGAAAAATGTTCCCAACAAGCTTCCAACCAAATATTAATATCACTAATGATTTTATGTACTCGTTATTTTTCTTCCATGGCTGATTTGGAATATCTTCTTGGTGGAAAACAGCTTCCGTGAAAATATTTTCTGTTGAGAACTTTTTTGTTGAAAGTGATACATCATCTTATATGTTTTTTGGGCCTCTAAAAGGACAGTTTCACTCTCACCTCTTAATTAATAGAGAAATGTTATCTGGAAAATATTGTCTACCCCAAACACCAGAAACTATTCTGATATTCCAAACAATTAGAAAAGGTATGATTACCAAAAATTAATTAATATAATAATCTTATGCTTGGTGTGGTAAATAGATGGTATATTTTGGAGGAAGCTTGCGTGGTGTTTTTGGTGGTATCTTTACTTAATAATGAACTATAAACTATATGCAGGAAACATTCCTTTCTTTTGTTTGGACTAATATTAGAATGATCTGCATTTTTCTGTAATTTTTTTCTTCGTGTGTATTTCTGTGATTGAGGCACATCTTGTCCTTTGATCAATTTTAATAATATAATGGCGTTGCGAAAAAGATTAAGATATAATTTCATGGAAATATTAGAGAATGCGGCCCTTGGTAAATCTGCATTGTGGTGGTAATTTGAGCGTGTTCTGTTAGATTTGATCAATTATTTACATTAAAAACCCTAAATGTTTGGCATCAAGATTGGTCCCTTACTTGTAGAACTTCATATTCCATGTGGGTATTAAGTTGTTTTCATTAAAATGTTTGCAGGTCCACCAGAAACCAAACTTTCCATGGCTGGATACCTTGGTGAGCTGGTTTTGAACAATGATGTTAAAGTTCTTGTTGCTAGAACTGTGGGTTTCTCTCTGATCAATTTAATGAAAAGTGGTAATATGCAATCAAGAGAAGCTGCACTGAGGGCACTAAATCAGATATCATCATGTGACCCAAGTGCAAAGATATTAATAGAGGCTGGAATACTTGCTCCTCTTGTCAATGACCTTTTTGCAGTGGGTCCTAATCTGCTTCCCACACGATTGAAAGAGATCTCTGCTACAATTCTTGCCAGTGTTGTAAACTCGGGAGAAGACTTCTATTCCATTTCATTTGGACCTGATCACCAAACTCTGGTCTCAGAGGATATAGTTCGTAATCTACTCCATCTAATAAGTAACACTGGTCCAGCAATAGAGTGCAAACTACTACAAGTTCTTGTTGGACTTACTACTTCTCCGACTACAGTTCTGAGTGTTGTAGCTGCTATCAAAAGCTCTGGTGCCACAATCAGTCTAGTTCAGTTCATTGAAGCACCACAGAAAGATCTGCGTCTAGCTTCCATAAAACTTCTTCATAATTTGTCTCCTCACATGGGCCAGGAACTAGCTGATGCACTACGTGGCTCCGTTGGACAGCTTGGAAGTCTAATTAAAGTCATATCAGAAAATACAGGGATCAGTGAAGAGCAGGCGGCGGCAGTTGGCCTTTTAGCCGAACTACCTGAAAGGGACCTGGGCCTCACAAGACAGCTCCTAGATGAAGGTGCCATTGTGATGGTCATATCCAGGGTGATAGCAATCAGGCAGGGAGAGATCAGAGGCACTCGCTTCATGACACCATTTCTTGAAGGGCTTGTAAAGATTGTTGTAAGGGTTACATATGTCTTGGCTGAAGAGCCTGATGCCATTGCACTCTGCCGTGATCACAATCTTGCTGCACTCTTTATTGACCTGCTTCAGTCCAATGGACTAGATAATGTACAGATGGTTTCTGCCACAGCTCTGGAGAATCTATCCCAAGAGTCAAAAAACTTAACCAAATTACCGGAGGTGCCGCCGCCGGGCTACTGTGCCATGGTGTTTTCATGCTTCAGCAAGCCGCCGGTGATAAGTGGATCGTGTAGGCTCCACCGAGGGATCTGCTCGTTGAAAGAAACATTTTGCCTGTATGATGGGCAGGCAGTGCTTAAGTTAGTAGGTCTACTGGACCACACAAATGAGAATGTGGTTGAGGCAGCACTGGCTGCTTTATCCACTATAATAGACGATGGAGTAGACATTGAACAAGGGGTGGCGATTTTGGTTGAAGCAGATGGAGTGACGCCAATACTTAATGTGCTACTTGAGAAGAGAACAGAGACATTGAGGAGGAGAGCAGTTTGGGCAGTGGAGAGACTATTGAGAACAGATGATATAGCATGTGAGGTTTCTGCAGATCCGAATTTGAGCACTGCTCTTGTTGATGCTTTCCAGCATGGTGACTATCGAACTAGGCAGATAGCTGAGCGTGCTCTCAAACATGTTGATAAGATACCAAACTTCTCAGGAATCTTTCAAAACATTGGTTGAATTCATGCTTCACCGAGTTGTCTCCATCATCACAAAAATTTGTATGTAACTTATGTTGTGCCTACCAGTTTTGAATTGTATCCATTGTTATCCTATGCATTTATCCAACTACAGTTGGGGATTGTTGTATACATACACCTACATTGCCCATTCTTTTATCACCTCTTCATTTCTTTCTCTACCTTCTTTCTTTTTTATTACATTAATCTTTGTCTTTTTCTCATATTATGAATGGATTAATTAACTTCAAAAGTTTAATACAACTGTGATTACATCGCAAGTATTTTCTGGAATAAAATAAATATTTACCCTTTTCAATTACTGATTTTTTCCCCCAAAACTATCAATAAAACATACAATAATAAAATGTAAAATTACCCTAAAGGAAAGTCATTCTGATAAATTGTGTATTAGAAATTAAAACAATCGATAATAAAGATCAGTGCGTGATTATTTCAAGGAAATATAAATTTGTTAGAATTATGGACATTTGTACTTTATTATTTATGAAAAATAATTATCCCGACCTCCTTTGATTTTGCTATATTTCTATTAATTTGACCTCCTTTGATTTTGTTATATTTCTATTATTTTTTAAAAAAAATACACATCATATATTTTAAATGTTCACACTATTTTCAAGAAATGCATATTCTTCCTCTATATGTACAAACGTACTATACACATACTACCCTCTAATAACAATACATAGTTATTAAATAAAGATGTTTTAAAATAATAAATTTTAGTACGTCTCACTCACCACTTATATTTAAGGAGTCTATTATTTTTTCCATTTTTCAATAAATTTTAACTACATGTTCTATAGCAACTCCTCTACCCTAAAATATAAATACTAGGAATGTAACTGTAATTTCGAAAATTAATAGAATTTAAGTGTGATTACTACAATTTCAGGAAAAATCTGTTCTTATATCCTTGATTATAATGATAATATTTGCAGCTCTGAATTGTTAGTTCTTCCCAAAAATTATTTCCTCGCGGCTCTATTATTAAAATTGATCCCCCAAAAATTTTATTTCCTTGCAGACGTTTAAAAAATAGCATGTAAAATAAATACTTTGCCAAAATGATTTCTGTTTGTATTTTGTTCAGTTTTGTTGGAATCTTAATTAGCTTTATAAAAAAATGATATCTTTTCATTTTACAAATTCAATATTAAAATAAAAATCAAATCAAACAATTACATTATTTCAATTAAGGACAAATAAATTAATTAAAAAATATGAAGATGGTGAATACCTAATAAGATATTTTTTTTTAATAAAAACTGAATTAAAAATAATCCAATTTACTAGCTACTTAAAACTTACTTAAGTCATTATTTGATTTCCAAGTGAGACAAGTAATGTTGATTCAAAGTAACAACCACATACGAAAATACTTGAGGGACTTTTAAGCCAAAGCCAAAAATATTCACGAGCAAAATGTATTGTGGGCAGGTTATACGCTGACATACGCAGAATACTACTTTCTACCATGTGTTTTCATGAGAATTTCAGAAACAGAAGTAGATTATGCAGAGATTCACAATAAAATCTCGAGCAACTTTTCTGGCAAACATTAGCATGGACAGATTTAAGGGTGCAACAATGCACCTCTCGTTTCCATCATTACTTGGATTGCACATGTGTATATAGACATTAGCCAAAGTCATTCCGAGGCTGATTAGTGCAACTGGTTATAACACAAACCCATAACTCCAGAAACTCGATGAATAGGAGAAATAATACAGGAGCAAAGTCGGTGTGGAATTAAACTTTTATGATTGGTGAGAAATGAATTAAATAAAAGGTACATGAGAAGCACAGAAACAGAGAACCACGGAGTTCGGAAGATTTGCCCATATACAATTATATGCAGCAAATGTAGAGCAGGACTTACCGGTCATGCTGCATATCAAAACAGAGAGGGAAGATCTAAGATTCTGTTGTTTAACATCATACATGCACAAAGGATTTCAAAGGTGTAGCACTGCCACAGATTTTGTCAAGCAGGAAGAACCATCGAGCTCATGAGTAACATGGTTCCCTGAAATATGGTTCCAGTTTGTGATATCAGATACATCACAAACAGTGAAAAAACCTAACACCCGACCAAAAATTTTGAACATCTCTACCCCAAAAATGAGGTTTTTATCAGACAGAAAAACAGCACTCCAGTCCATTGGGGCATCAGGATGAACTGAGGCTTCAGTCCAGGTGAGATACGTGAGATTCAACTCCCACAGTTTTCTAACAGCCTTGTTTCGTTGCCCAATTTGACCATCCCCTTCACACCAGGACACAGAGAGCATGAAAAGGCGGCCATTGGAAGATACAAGTATTGGGTAGTATTCGTGTACACGAGGCGGGATTGGAGTGGCTTGAATTGCAATCCAAAAACCTCGTTCTATGTCATATGCTGCAAGCTTGTCTGTTTCAGAATAAACATAAAACATCCTGCCACAAACAATTCCAGAACGAGCAAGCCCAAAATCAAAAGGTAATCTTGGGATTTCAGTCCATTTATTTGACACAGAATCATAGATTTCTCCAGAGTCCAGAGGCTCATCCCAGGATCCCAGACCTCCTACAGCTATCAACAAAAACCTTTTACTGCCCTTTGAGCTTGAATGGTCACTTTTTTGTCTCACGAATTTGTATGCCTTTCGACTGGGCAGAGACAAAGCTTCAGTCTCATTAAAAGAAGATCTGCAGTGACGTCTCAGTGAAAGCTTGTGAGGATCCTCATAAACATCTGATATGCCACCAATCCTTGATCTTGGAAAGCGTCTATCCTGCCGACTTTGATGACTTTGGCAAGTTGGAAATTCCAAACTGACCTCAGAGACTCCTAATATAGGATTTGATCTAGCATATTTCATGTACGGCATTTTACGCCAAGATTTTGTCAATGGACTAAATACAAGAACCCCTTTGTGTGTCCTGTACGAGCTTCTATCCACTTTCCCAAAGTTAGTCAGGCTAGAACATCCTCCAACGATGAAGATATCGTCATGTATGCCAGCAACCGAGAACAAGAACCTTCCTCTGAGAAAATGAGCATCTATCCTGTGCCATTGATTCAGAGACACGTCCAGTGCATGTATCTCACCAGAACAAAAGCCATCTTTAACAACACCAAACAGAAACAACCATGGACTTTGATAGGAACCTTCCCTTCTCATTTGGAGGAATCTAGGAGTGGTAGTCAAGGACCTCCATTTTTTGCACACGAGTCGTGCATTCATGAGACTTGTCAATGGGAGCCTAACCAAACACATTTCAAGAATATCATCAGGAAGAAAGATATGCATTCTGTTGTTCGTCGAAAATTCTTCAAGCTCTGAATTCTTTCGGTTGTGTCTCCTCCAAAACCTGTCCTTCACCCCATAAGAAAAGCAATCAACAGCAGTTTCTTCAGGGCCACAAATTGGCTTATAACCCTTTCCCTCGTCACTGGCACTAGATCTCCTTCTACTGTTTGAATCACCAAAATCATCACTGGTGTCAGCACCTACCTTGCAGCCCCCACCTCGTCCATAAAGATTTAAGCATCTTAAAGAAACCCCATTCACATCATCATCTTCTTCCCCGGCATTCCTGTTATTCTTCTTCTTCAACCTCTGACTGAAACTCCTCACAAGTCGCCTTGACACACTCAAATTCTGTAAATCTTGAGAATAAGATTCGTCTGCCCCCAATCTTCCAGAAAACATTATGCTCACTAATTCTTCACAAAAAAATATACAGCACCCATCGCTATCGTGCAAATTTGCGTATAGAGCAGCACGCAAGCTCCCCTCTACGCTTCATCAAAACAAAAGAAAAAAAAAATACAGATTTGAGCATTGTCAAAGAATAGAAGCACATAGACACACTCGTTGCAGAGCCACTCGGTTAACTTTTCACATCTAACCCACATAATTTTATAATTGAAACAAAAGGGAAAACAAAGGGATTTTTACCTGGCAAAGCAAAGGCAATCAATGAATCCAGATCCTGAAGGGAAACACATAAAATTGGCAGTTGAATAGTTGTGATGTTAGAAGAAGGTTGTGAGAGAGTGATGATAGTGAATCCCTGTGATGAGTGTGAACAGTGAGTGATAGCATATATTTTGCAGAAGCAAATACATTGATTTCATAGAGACACATATCTTTGCGGTTTGACGAATCTAACACATAACGGAAACCTCACAGAATTGGAAAGACGGAAAGGGAAAAAGGAAAAGGAAAAGAAAGAAGACTTACATTGCAATGCAATTGGGAAAAATGAATCACCAATTTCTTCCTCCATTGGAAATCCTCGTCTTATACCTACCCCAACTTTACCTTTTTCATTTTATGCCTCTCATCCAAAAATCAAACAAACAAATAATAATAATAATAATTATTAAATTATTAAATAAATACAAACAAAAAATTTGGACGGTAAAAAACAATTTTGTGGCTTGATTGGTTGGGACGAGAATTTAGTAAAGCCGCTGCAACACTGAACAAAAGCGACCCCTCAGTTTCTCCTTTTATTATTTATATTAATATTTTTATTTATTATTCTGCAGCTATTCTTTTTTTTTTCCAACTTTTTCTTTTCTTTTCTTTTTCTTTTTGCTTTTTTCCGCACTCATATGCTACTAACATGTTTTGTAATGATACATCTCAAAAATAAATGTCATGTGATAATAACTCTAAACTCACTCTCTACAACGCTTTCAAGACAATTTTTAAGAAGAAGAAGGGTTTGGTTTGTGTTGATGTATGAAATTTTGTGTCGGTAAGTGTTTTCCAGGAACACATCATTCATTAAATCAACAAATTATGTTATTATGTTAGAGAAATAATTCACAGGTTGTGTCAAGTGTAACAACTTTAAGTTACAGTACTAAATTGAAAATATCTTACTATAACCGAAGAACTTTCAGTATTATTTATTTTAACACAAATACTAAAAAAAAAAAAGAAGGTATAAAGACAATCATAAAAAGAAAATGGAGGTTATTTAAAGTTAAAATTTAAAACTAATTAACAATTTTTTAAGTTTAAAACTATTTGTTTTGTCTCATGCCAATTATTTTGGGATAAGAGTGAAGAAGACTAAGATGTGAAATTTATTGTTAAAAGTTACTTTAGTTAGTCTTTTTATCTTTCTTTCTTAAAGCTACTTTTTTGCATATATAGCCAATGTACGTGCAGATTGCTATATTTTGTAGCGGAGAGGAGAAAATCTGTGTATATATATACTATCTAATATCACATATGTAGCGTTACAGTTCTGGAGTTCAGCTCAAATGTCATATCATGTGCAATCAACTTACATATGGCCAAACATTACTCGATTAAGATATATCTAAGAACATGAAAAGTAGTGGTGTATGATATTAATATGCCAGAAAAAAATAACATGACACTTTGCAATAAATTCCCAAACGAAAACCATACAAATCACGAATAACACCAATATATGTAAGGATATCTGTGGTCAACACATGCACAGCAACACAAGACAAAACCAAGCTTCACACACTGGAAAATGCTGGGAATTCTTCAGTCTTGGTCAAGGACTTGTGGATGAAGGTGGTGGAGAGAAGAATGGAATGGAGGGAAGGTTTGGAAATGAAGTTGTTGCTGGCATAGGAGGGAGTGATGATGGTGGTATGGTTGGAAGTGGTGGCAGGGTGGTTGGTTGTGGAAGTGTTGGGATAGACGGCAAGGATGGAAGTGGCACATTTCCCTGAGGCAGATTTGGCATTGAAGGCAAAGGTGGTAATGTTGGTTTAGGCAAATTTGGTACAGCAGGTTGAGTCGTTTGCAGAAGATGACGACTTGCTTTGCCAAAATTTATGGTTGAAAGGGAAAGAAATAGAAAGAGAGCAATGACACAGGTCATGATGGCTTATGCAAGTTAAATATTGAAGGATTTGGAACAATAAGGCTGTGCCAGAAATTTTGCAGGAAACTGTCTAGCTGTATTTGCATGAAAAGATTTATAGAATCTGAGTTATATATAAGTTTTAGAGAATGGTTAATTGTTGTTCATCTAAATTTTTGTTAATAATATTTATTTATTACGTGCAGCATAATGGTTTGTTGGTCATCTGAGTTCCGTTTGTGCCCATTTCAAAGATGATAACAATATTTATTATAGTTTGTTGATAATGCATAGTAAACTAACTAGGAACTATTTTCGTTGGAAAACATCTCTCTGATAATCCTTGTTTTGTGACAATTTTGTCGTGGAGAACATTGACTTTTGTGACAATTTTCTTCATTCCTTCTAATGCAGATAGATTAGTTAACCCACAACGGTTCTGGTTAAAGTTTGGTATAGGGGATGCTGTGTTGGTGGTAACTAAGAAGTTGAGCTAACAATGGTTACACCATCTCACCAACTCGCCTGCATGCCTCATCATGGAGTCACTCACACAGTTTTGCTATAAAAGTCCCACATGCAACATCTGCACTACACACTCAAAAAACATACCTCAACACTTGCAAAAGATCACCAACTCCTACTGATCCTCCTCAAGTACCTGTATTCAACCATGGCTACTTTCGGTTTGTCAACACTGACTTTTTCATTTCTTGTTCTAACATTATTTTCTGCAAGTAGTCACACAATCTTCTGGAACCAACATTATCAAAGGCAGAAGTGCCACAACTTCCCAAACCTGAGCTGCCATCTCAGCCTGATGTTCGAAAATTCCCAATGCTAGACATACCTAAGCTTCCTGAATTTGCAAAACCAAACCAGGTCCCAGAAATACCCAAAGTTTTATCTAAGGTTCCAGAAACATCCAAATAGCTAATGTTTTGGAGCTTGAATGACCCACAATTTAAAAAGACTAATATACACAATATGTTTAGAGTATTGGAATAAAATAACATTACTATTTTGCTTGCAGTTTGGATTTGAAAAGGACCAATTACAAAATATTGGACAAATGATCCTTTTGGGATTACATTTTTATTTGATTTACTTACCAACTAGACAAGACCTACAACTAAATTTGTATTTATAAATTTTTTCAGAAAAAAGATGAATATTTTGACAATTTAAGAGAATATTTTTCTGCTAGGATTTTTTCCTACATCTTGCAATCTTGTCAAGAATTCACCAATTCTTATGACGATCATCCTTAGACTTATCAAACTTTGTTTATGGTACATTTTGTATACATAATTTCATTGTTACCCCTAAATTCTTATTTCCATTGTTAGTTGTATTTCATATAACTTTCACACTAGCAACTGGCTGATAAACATCACCAGTGGGAATGTCAGACCAATGAAAATGAATTCTTCCACCTCTTCCATTAGAACTGCTAAAGCCCCCGATAATAGAAAGCTCAGCTATTGCCCAAGTATAAGTGTATGGAGAAACAATAGTATAGTGCCACCACATCCTCTCCCAGGACCTCCAGTAAAATTGTCAAATCTTGCAAAACCTTCATTTGTGACCTGTTCAAAATTCTCTCCATCAGCTTTTACAGAAGCTTGAATGGACAAACTCGACAAAGGATGTTCTAATGATCCAACAGCTGCTTAACAGATAATACAACACAAGAATATGAATAAAAGAATAAATTTAGTGGCAATCAACATTTTCCATTATTCATAAAGAAACATTAACTAGCCCAAACATAAACTTTGGCTTACCTATGATACCACCCCCAGCTGTGATATAAGTAGAGTTTCCACTTCCACCTCCACTACCAAGTTCACAGGCAGGTTTGCATCCCCATATATTATACCATGCATCCCCACCATTACCACCACTGCCAATACCATTACTTAGAATATTTCCATGGCCCAAACCACTAGTACACCCTGCAAATTTTTTTACACAATCAATTTAGGAAATCCAGATACTAGAATTCAAAAGTGACAACCACCACACACACACACAACAAATAAGCATACCCATTCCAGAGGCAGATATTATGCCAGAAGATTCAACAGTTATGGTCCTGGCCCGGTGGAAATGAACAACAGAACCTTCTATAAGGCCTTCAACAAGAATATCCTCGACTCTGCAGATCTAGAAAGGTAACATACAGAATTTTCAATTTTTCAAATGTAGATATATAAGCACAACCAAATGTATAACACCATCAATACTTCATAAAGCACCTGAAGTATGAAAGACAGGAAAGAGTTCACATTGCAATCTTCAGGTGGTGAAGTAATTCATAGGGGCAATCTTCATTGTCACAGTAAAGCTTTGGAGTACTGTCAATCATAAAAGTATGGAAATTTAGCTGAACTACACACAAAAAGTGTACAATGAGAAATCACCTAATAATATTTTGACAACATCCAAACATACACATCATGAGTTGTTGCATTCTTCAATGGACCACGCAAGACAGATCCAGGCCCAACCTATAAAAAATGTAAAAACACAAACTCAAGTTGTAGAGCTAAGGCCAAATAATGCTCAACCAAAACATATGCACAAAAAGTATTATCATCATTGGTTAATGTCCAAAAACAACCAAGTTACCACATTGGTTTCATTTAAAAGATGGAATTAACAAGAATCAGACCCAAAGTGCTGCGAAAACCAAAAGCATCAGAAGAGTGCAACTGCGCCACCAAAAGAATGCCACAAGGGACAAAAAAAAACAGTCCATTGCACCCCAAATAAAGCCCAAGATCTTGGCATGGTGTAAAGAGAGAAGATATCCGTGATCAGTAGTCATAATGATATTTTCCTCAGACAGTTTCTGCATTCATCTTATTTTTAACACAACACAAAAAAAAGTTTCTTTGGATTAGCCATAGAAATTTTAGAAGGTGTATAACTAGGTTACAAATGATAAATGTTAATTGAAGGAATATATCGTCATTTTTCTGTTCAAGTGAATAATGTTTTAGACCCAAAGGAAAACTTCATTATTTTATTCTACTACTAATAATCTAAAGGTGTTTAACAACGGGAAAATATTAGGATGTGTTTCCAATGATTTCTAAATAAATAAATAAAAATAGCACACAACTAACCACTAACCTACAGAAAAACGCCCTACAGTTTTAGCCACTAAAAATAAAAAAGAATAAGTGAAAAAAAAAGTTAGTCTAGTGAAAAAGAAATGAGATCTCCTAATTCATACTAATCATGATTAACAGCCATTAGCAAATTCATTTGCCCCTTTCAGACCTTTTCACATCTCAAACACACCCTGATTCTTAACCCACAAAACTCATTATGTATATGCAAATGAAGAGTTTGTTTGATAATTTTTTTTTTTTAAAGTTTAGTCTTTTTGGAACATAAATTAGAATTTAGTAAACAGTTTTTTTTCTTCTGAAATTTAAGTTGTTTTCATCCTTTCATCTTCTTCTTAACCTTTCATCCCTTACCATCCTTTAATTATATTGACCAAATTGAATTTTAATATTTCTAAAAACATATATCAATAAATAAAATTAACCTTGTATCAAAATTTAAATTGTTCGCTGCAAATTCAAAATGTAATTTATATATTCCAGAATATTTATTTCATATACAAAAAACTTATAAATAAAGTTGTAAATTATAAATAGATACAATCTGTTAAGGATTTTTTTTAAATTTTTTGAAGTTTTTTCTTCCAATTTCTCTTATAATTAAACATATAGTCATTAATGAATACAGAACTAAATAATTACATCATCCTTAACCCTTCCCTAAACCATACAGCTATTTTTCATCAAATAAACGTTTTGAGGGAAAATTACACTCTTGGTCACTGAATCTAATACAAGGGTGAGAGGTTATGGCTGAAGGTTTTAGAACTGAGTGCAGAGAAGGCAAATCAGAGCAAACTGCTATCGAAAAAGATATGGGAATGACCACATTATGAACTTTGCAATAATGTCAGAATCCAGAAACTCAATATGCGCAGCACTACCGATTATAGAGTCCAGATTCTTGCCTTGTGTAGATGGCTCAAAGTTGACATTACAGCGCATGAAGACTCGGTGTTTGATATTTCAACATCTCTAGGAACAGTTTAGCTTCTTTGAAGTGTGACGTGAAGCAGCCTGGCATGATTCAATTCTAGCAGAATGATAAGGCACATAACATAACCATCCTGAAAATGCCGTATACCAAACCCTAGAAAATTTAGTTAAAGCAAACGCACCACAAGGAAAGAGAATGAGGCAACGAAAAACATGGGAAAAGGTTAAATGCGAAGGAGAATTCACTTCCTTCAGAATAATGCATTGCCATACTGTAAAAATCATAATTCTTACTAAGAGAATCAAGTTCATCTGTCAGCATAGTGTAAAAATTTACTTCATTTTGTAACTGGAGCACTTTCACATGCAAGTTAACATGTTCTAAGATCCACAAACAAGGACAAATTTTACAGACTTGTATCAAACCCATGATAAGGCTAATGCTAATGTTTTTTTTTATCAGTAATAAAAAATCAATAAATGGGAACCACTTCAGGGGTGATCCAACCCTTTTACAAGCTCACATAAAATTTAACTCCTATCTTGATACCCAAAACCGCCGGACAAACGACCAACCAAACCAAACGCTAATTAGCTTTACCGAATCAGCTGTATACAGGCCAAAGGATCCAGAACCTAACAGGGGTAGGAAAAATAAACTTCGCGGTACTTTGCAGCAATCCAAGACCACACATTTACTTGCGTCGAGGCAAAAACTTCTAACACATCTGCCACTCCTCCATTAAAGACAACCGAGTTCCTATGCTTCCAAATTTCACTTACAATTCCAACCCAAATTGCCCCCCAAACATCATTAACCGAAACAGATGCCTGACTCAACCTGAATTGGATAAAATTTTGCATAGGATCCAAATGGATTACGAACGACATTTCAAGCCACTCAAAGCAAAGACTCCAAACCCTCCAAGCAAAGTCACAAACGGTGAACAAGTTGTTGATTTTGGCTTAATCCCAAGTCCCACATCGGTGGGTTCATTGTTTGGGAAGGAGGTTTGAGGGTTATAAATTAAACTCTCCTCCTTCACTGTTAGATATCCCAATTTGTAATATCTTC